>Ga0134123_10000086_pt1 | contig 56716 bp, 90 predicted proteins | sample KB303_FD_96460 | JGI IMG/M metagenome (GOLD analysis project Ga0134123, IMG submission 96460) | Terrestrial soil microbial communities without Nitrogen fertilizer from Kellogg Biological Station, Michigan, USA - KB3-0-3 | ecosystem: Environmental > Terrestrial > Soil > Unclassified ...
GGGTTGACGACCGGGAAGGAACCCGTGAAGTTCCCCAATCCATTCGTCGTGTGGGTGATCTGCGCCACGCTCTCATGGGGAAGGAACATCCGGAAGACGGTGTTGTAGGACTGCATGGCCGACACTGAGGAGGTGAAGACCATCACCTTCTGAGAATCGAGCTGCCCCGTGATGGCCCCGAAGGTGGTCGGGATGTTGAGGTTCGGAAAGGCCGTGAAGTCACAGATGCAGACTCGTGGGAGTCGGACCGGACAGTTCTGGACGCAGAACCACCTTGGAGGATTCCGGATGAGATGTGTCGAACCCCACAGGGCCTCCGTCTGACCGGCCGCGAGGGATTGGAGGTAAGGGGTCCAAGCCACCGGGAAGGAGGTGCGGTCCGATGCTCTTGGAAGTTTCCCCGTCCACGAAAAGTTGGATTGAAGATAGCCGGTGGTTCCCGACCATCCGGTGACACGTCTGGCCGGGAGCTTGAGGGCGGGGTTCATTTCAGTCGTTCACGGAAGAACTTCTTGGCCGCGTAGGGGGCCGTCAGTTCCTCGTTGGACAGGAAGGGATTGATGGTCCTGAAGAACCCACCGATCAACTGGCCGGTTGAAGCCTGCGGATTGAGGTAGTTCTTGTACTCATCCGGTGGGTACATCTGCTGGATCACCTGATTGAGCGCCGCCAAGCGTTCGTTGGTCAGCATCCCCGGCTGGAGCTGCTCGCGCTTGAAGATGCCTTCGAGAGCAGCGTCGATGGGCGGAAGTTTCCCAGACTGGTCGGGGGTTCCGAGAAGCTCCAAAAGCGGACCGAGTTGCCCAACCGGACCCGCAGGCTGAGGCTGTCCCTGCGAGGCCCGGATGCGGGCGTTGCGGATGTCGGTGATGATCTGGGGAAGGTTCTGGGCGATCCCCTGTCCGGTGTTGGCTTTAATCATCGCCTCGGTGTCGCGCTGTGCCAATCCAGAGGGGGAGCGCAAAAAGTCATCGACCCCTTTCTGGTGCTCGAACTTCTGCTGTTGAAGGCCGAATTCCTTGTTCCGGAGCTGGTTCTCCTGATCGAGCGCCGCCATTCGTTGAAGGAGTCCGGCGCTCTGGTACTGGTTGTGCTGCTGGGCCTCCGCGAGACGTGCCTGCGAAGCTTGCTCGGAGACGGCGGCATTCAGGTTCGCCAGATAGCGGGCGTTGGCCGAGTGCTCGGATTCGTCCATGTGCCGCCACGGGGCCTCGACGCGGACGCCGGGATTGTCGGTCTGGACGGGTTCGATGACCTGCTGGGCCATTGGGCCAGCGTCGATGGAAGGTCCGCCAGCCTGACCGCTCTTCATCTTGTTGACGAGATTGCCGAAGTATCCCGGTCCTGAAGGCGCAGGCCCCTGACCCATCATGTCCGCGATACCGCTCATGAACCCAAGGGACTTTTGCGGAGGAGCAACTTCTCGCGGCATCAACGGCAGTTCTTCTACCGGAATCGGACCGCTGCTCCCCATCTCCATGATTGGGCCTCTTCGCCCCTGCTTCTCCGCAAGGTCCAGCGCCCCCATCTTGGGACGGAAGTTCCCCTGCTGGGCCGCGCCTTCGTCGATGGCGCGCTGCCACCACGGGCGGGAGTCTCCCTGAACCCCTTGACCCAACATCGCCAAAATCTGCTGAATGGCCATTATCCGAATCCTGCAAGGGCGGAAAGAAGGGCGCTGATCTGATCGGCCTGAATCTTCCGGGAACCGAGTTCCTGGTCGCTTCTGGCCGTCTGACTCTTGAGAAGCTGGGCGGCATTCCCCTCCGCCGCGCCAAAGCGGATGTTTCGTTCACTCTCGGCGTTCTGGGCCATCCCCTGTCGGCCGAAGGAGCCTTGCAGAGCCGCTAGAAGAGGGCTGTTGGACCCGAATCCCCTTCCGGACAGGGATTGGGCGGCTTCGCGTCCCCTGGAGGCCGTGGCGGCGTCCGTGTTGGCCCTGGAGGCGTTGACTTGCTGCTGAACCATCTCCTGGTTCCAGATTGGGCCAGCGGAGATGGTAGGCAAAGGTCCGCCCGGACCTCCTCCCGTTCCGGAGATCGCCTTCGTGAAGTAGGGGAAAAGGGCCTGGAAGCGCTGCTGTTTCTGGTCCGCGACGTATTTCCCAAGAGGCTCGTACTCCAGCCCATCCACGGGACTGCCGTGGCCGAACTTGGTCCTCACGAGTCCCGGAAGAGCGCCGTACCACGCGGAACTGAGGCTCGACTCCGGGGCGGTCAACGTGTTGGTCATCCACGGGAGCATGGACCCTTGAGCGCCGGGATAGATGTTTTGTGCCATTGAATCACCCTAGAGCCAAACGCTCGCCTGAAAGTAATACTGCGTCCCTACCTGGCTGACCATCGTGAACGTACCGGCCGGGACAGAGTCGGCTGGGTCAATCTGAAGCTGGATGGCGGAGACTCTGGACGACGGTCCCGGATAGCCCTGTTTATACAAGTCTACTTGGTAGTTGCTTCCCGTGCCAGACACGATGACGCCGATGATCTGTCCCTGGACCTGCCTCTGGGAGATCAGGTTCGAGAGATCGGACCCATCGGACTCCGACCCGGAGAGCAGGCCAAGGTCGTCGTAGGTCAACTCTTTCGACTGGTCGTTGCTCTCCAGCGCGAGCAATCCATCCGTCGAGGAAGGCTGAAGGCGGTCGATGATCTTCAGCGGGGGGCGTCCAGTCTGCTTGACGATCTCCAGTCCCCCTTCGATGCGGACCGGAATATTGGACGTGAAGAGGGCGTAGAGTTCCTTCGCAAGTTCATCAATGCTCTTCCAGTTTGTCCGCATCAGGCGGTTGGAGGCTTCGCCGAAGAGGCTCATTTCTCGACGCCCTCAAGTCCCAATCTGAATATGGTTACTGGGTCCGGACCCGTGACTCCCCGAAGCTCCAGTGTAACGCGCCGGATGCCGTCCATTGATTCCTCCCTCCGTCCGGAGAGGGCTTTCTTCGCATACCCGATTCGTTTCGAGAGCGCGACCACCATGTCGGGGTCGCCCCTCTGGGTTGCGACCTCCATTTCCTGAGCGCCCGTCTGGTCGATCCCCATGTTCTCCGGGTCTTCATCCTGATCGACGAATCTTCGCATGTCGAACGTCATGTCGGACTTGGTGGGGATGAACGACACGTCGAAGCTCCTCTGCTGGTCGGCTTCGCTCATAGCCAGTTGGTGCGACCCTCCTGACCACACCCACGGGACGCCCCCGATCTGGTACTTGGAGGTGTCGTCCGGAACGATCATCCACGGCCACGAGAAGGTGAGCTTCGTTGAAGTCCTCGCGGAAACGATCCGCGTCTGTCCCTTCCCTCTGCCGGAGGTGATCGTCACCGGAAGTCCGATGGTATCCGCGAGGAAAGAGGCGCTTGAGTCCGTGAGGGACGAGAATCCACCGGAGGTCGCGGTCCCACGCTCCGATCCCCCGGTCGCGCCGTCCAGTTGCCCAACCCAATAGGCGAGCACTTCACGGAACTGTGAGCCAAGGTAGCACTGCTCAGTTCCGGACCCCCATCCTCCCGATTGGGGGCCGATGCGCCCCACGCAGGAAGCTCCCACGGGGACTTTGAATTCCTCGATCCACCAGCGCTTCTTCAGGTACGAGAAGCACAGCGCATGACGAGGGAGGTAGTCCCCGGAGAGAGCGACGAACCACCGGATTACCCCCTGAGTCTGGTAGTGCAAGCAGTGGAAGAATCTCTGCGAGGACCAGTTGATCTGGTGAAGGGAATTCGGGTCGGAGCGGAAGACGCTCTGGATCGCATCCGAGACCGCCCCTCCACCTTCACCGCCGTCGAACAAGTGAACCCCCTGCTCATCCAGCATGTAGACCCCATCGTCCGTGATCGCCCAACACCTGTTGTTGATGCAGCCACGGAGTTTCGCCATGTAGACCACCCCGTCTCTTGCAGGGTTGGTCTGGAAGGTCAGACGGTGGATGTGCCGCCTTTCGAGGAGGAACACGAAGGAGCGGTACGAGAACCCTCCCGTGAAGTCGTCACCGTCTTCTTCGATGGAAAGCCCGTTCGTGACCGGGACGGCTTCCGCGAGTCCGGCCTCCGAGTAGTAGCAGATGCGGCGCTCCGCAGGGGCAGGACGGATGGAGTAGAAGGAATAAGTGGAAGTCGCGCCACCGTAGGCTTCCGTCAGCGTCAGCGTTGACCCAGAAGCGCTCGCGATCTCGTAGGGCTTGGGAGCGCCGTCGATGTAGATGAAGCGATTCGCGAACGTAACGGGCCAACTGGCGTTGATGGCCGTGACGGTCGTGGACCCGTTCGTGACCGCGACGTTTCCTTCCGAGTAGGGGACTTCCCCGAAGTAGAACATCCGGTCCTGATGGGCGACCGGGAAGCATTTCCAGTTCGGGGGGACGGTGTAGATGTTGACAATATCGTTCCCCTCCACGTCGAAGAAGGGGACCGCTTCCTGCGCGGACAATTGGGAGTCCGAACGGGTCGAAGTGGCCGTAGTCGTCAACAAAGAAGTCGTGTCCACATCCACGTAGAAGGTCGTCGCCTGCCCATCGGTGTTCCGGAGAATCTGCCTTCTGACTACTTTGGGTTCGACGGGAACAGGGAAGCCCGTGTAGGTGATCGTCAGACACCCGGAGGTCCAGATCGCATTGGGGCTTGGCGAAAAGGCGAAGATTCCCGAAGAGCCATTGAGGTTGAAGCGATTCTGGTCCAGAACCGTGACTTCCCACGTCCCGTTGGCGTCCTCGTTCCCCAGGACTCCGGAGACCTTGACGATCAGGCCCGTCGTCAGCCCGTGTCCGTTGGACGTGATGGTGATCGGGGTCGTGGGAGAAGCATCGGTGATAATCCCCGTCGTCCCCGTGGTGATGATTCCGCCGCTGACGTAGTTGGCGTTTCCACCGCTCGTCTGGTTGATGGCGAACGTCGTCCCCGAAGGGACGGTGAGGACAGTCCACGTTCCGTTGGCGTCCGTGTTCCCCACGACCCCCGTGATGACCACCGTGGCCCCGACGTTGATGAGGTGAGCGACCGCCGTCGTGATCGTGATCGGAATCTGGAGCTTCCACGTCGCTGAATTGTTGACGTAGACGCCGTTGCTCGTTGAACCGTTGAGCCTGAACTGGGTGGCGGTGACGACCGTGATCGTCCACGTCCCGTTCATCGCCGTGTCCCCAAGAGCGCCCGTGATCTTCAGAATGTCGTTCGTGGCCCTTCCATGAGGGGTGGCCGTATTGCAGACGATGGGGGTTCCACCCGCCCCGGTCGGAGAGGAGAGGACGGTCCCGGAAGCTGAGTTGGAGGCGTTCGTGACCTGAATGGTCCTCCCCCCACGGGCGTCGAGCTGAGCCGACACGGGGGAGAGGTTGGAGAAGTTGCCGAAGCGGTCAACGAATCTGGAGTACGCGAAGTAGCTGCCGATGATGTTCCCGATCCCGGAACCACTCATCGTCAGCGCCGTCAGTGGAGGAAGAACGCCAGCCGGTTCAGCTTGCGCTGACTGCCCGTCCCACCTGAGCGAATTTTCTATTCCATTGCAAATAAGAAGGATATTTGATCCCGGCTCTAACGCAAAATTATCAGGCATTTTGGCCACGAATCTTTCTGGGCGGCTTGGTTAGCGCATCTTCAACGCTCCATCCACGGTCAAGCCTTTTAACAACCATCAAGCTATTCACCCTCATCCTCTCAGCGAACATCGAAACGCATCCTCGCTCACCACGAAACTCAATGATCCGATTAGACCTTGTGTTCCTAGCTTGCTCTTTTGGAGTCGCCCACCGGCAGTTGTCAGGCTCGTAGTTTCCATTATTGTCGATTCGGTCAATCGAATGAACGCTAGAAGGCATCGGCCCCATATCGTCATAGAAGTTTTGGAAAACAAGCCATCGCTCACAAACCGTGATTCCTCTGCCTCCATAACGTGGCCACGATGGGGAGTTGGGGTTTAAGCACCGCGATTTCATCGCATTCCAAGAGTAGTATTCCTTTTGGCCGTACATGCCGTGCGTTGTCGGAATTTCTCTTTGTCTTTCTCGGTGGAGGCATCCGCAGCTTCTTGTTTTTGAAAGAAGAAGAACTTCTTTTTCGGTTCCGCAGGCGCACCGACAAAGCCAATAAATTCGGTGCTTCCCGCTGTGAAATGCTTTTCTTGCGATTCTGAGAACTGTTAACCTTCCAACAACGTCACCTGTCCGGTCGATAAATCTGCCCATGTTGTGTACCTTGGCGGGCCAACCCGAACAGCCGCGAGGCGGTACACTGCCAAGCGGCCATTCGGATTTTCGATGGATCATGACTTCCACCGTTCCCAATTGGATTTTACGAAATGCCGTTGCAGATGAGCAGGATGTTGGACCCGGATTCAAGCGCGAAATTATCGGGGATACGTCACCTCCCGTACCGGCCTTCGGCGATCTGAGCGGAGATGCGACTGGTGTCTCGCTGAACGACGCCGACGAAGGTTTGCGTCTTGGCGAAATCGTTGGCTGATCGCACTGAGGACTGGGAGAAAATGACGGTCTCGCACCCGTCTTCGACCGGGCCGCTGTAGTACACGGTGATTTCGCAAAAATCCACCCACGCCTCAACGGGGTCGGTGCCGCTGTTTTCAAGAACGAGCAGGAGCGAACCGAAGTCGTCGCTGTTCACGACATCGACATCAATCGACGGTTCGCTCCAGAGGTCGGAGGAATTTCCGTAGACATAGGTCGTCTGAGTCGTGGTCCAGATTGCCGGGTCAGCGCCAATCGACCCCGCTACGGAGACTCCCGGACCAATAGTCAGAAAGACCCCTTGATCCTTTACTTCCCCGGCCTCGGTGTTTTTCCGCCTCGTCCATGCGATTTCGACTCCACGGATCATCGACCCGTCAGGAATCTCGAAGCCGAAGGCGCGTGCCTCAAGGTAATTCGTCTGATCGGACGCCACCATGTCCGCAACGGCGTAGTTGTGGTCGTCGGAAAGGATGTTGGACGTGTTGGTCCAGTCAACGGTCCCTCCACCGGCAGGCTCGTTGTCGGCAAACGTCGGCGAAGAGGTGACAGATGCCACTGCGTCACTCGATGGTCAGGTAGGGGCGAGTGTCCGAATTGATTCCCGTTACAGGGACTTGGCTCTGATCCAATAGTTGGACTCTGGCATCCATCGCCAGTTGCTCAGGAGTCAAAAGAGCCTGAAGCTTGTCGATCAATTCCTGCCATGTGAACATCGTCATCCTCATTGAAGGGTGTTGGTGTACGTGGTCTGGAGCACCTGACCGGATTCCAAGGTTCGTGGGGTCGAGAATGCCCCCGTGGCCCACAGGGTTCCGACCGCCCCGCCCTTCGTCGAGTCCGAGGCGAGGAACTGGCCGTAGACCACGTTCCCGTTCGTGACGTTGGTGAAACTGCAAACCGTTGGGTTCGTCACCGACCCGCTGGCCGAAGACCCCGGCGTCCACGTCTGCCTTACTGACTCCGAGTAGTCGGTGAACTCGCTCCACCCCGTATGGGAACCCATCGTGTCGTCGGCGGAGAGGGCGGAAAACCCTGAGTTGTTAATCAGCCCAAGAAACCACGGCGTCAACTGCGACGTGCCGCCCAAGGCCACGTCGTTCATGTAGTTCAACCCAACCGTCGTGGCCCCGTTGGGGAACTTTTCTTCCCAGGCGAGTGAGCCATCGGGGTTGTAGCATCGGGTCGTGAAGTAGCCGTTTTGCTTCATGACACACTCGGATTTTTCAGGCGGAACAACTTACCGGAGTCAGCTTGGGACACCAAAAACCTCGCATGGGGAAGTTCGTGCTGCGTCATGGCGATGATGGACCCGTCCACGTTCCCTCCGGGGATCACCGCCCACCTTGAGAACTTGACCCCCAGATACGTCCCATTCGTCCAGCGCATGACGGCCTCGTAGTAGCCGGTCGTGAACCTTCCGTCGAGAAAGAGCTTGAGGCAGAACCTCCCAGTGGCGGTGCCGTCGTCCTTCGGCATCTTGAGTCCGCCGACCACGAGGTTCGTGTTCTTCCACACGTCGAGGATGGGGGGAGAACTCGGCCAGGAGATTGTGCCGTTTTCACTCGCAATGCACGCCACCGAAAGTGAAAGCTCCTGACCGAGTTGTTTCCTCCCCAACCAGTCGGATAGTGAATCGACCATGCTACACCACGCAAACGGAGAACGTCTGTACGTAGGCCGTGCCGCTGATCGCGTAGCTCAGATGCACGCTGTAGTTCTGCCCCGCGTCGAGTCCTTTAGCGGCCGAGCATTCGAGGGCCATGTTGTAGAACCCCGTGACCGTGAATGCCCCACCAGCCGTGTAGACCCCACCGGCTGAAACTGCGACCGAGAAGGTGTTGTCGTCGATCCGAGTGACGACCCAGGTTCCGTTGACCCCCGTCGAGCCTCCCACGCCGGAGATCGTGACCCTCATCCCGGTTTGAAGCCCGTGGGAATTGCAGGTGATGACCGCTGGATTGGTGTTTGTGACCCCGGTGATGACCCCGGTGTGCTTGTTCGTCACCGTCCCACCGGCGTTCGCGAGCAGCCCGGAGGCCCCGTAGACTCTCCACGTAGGAAGGGCGTCCGCTGCCGTGGGGGTGTCGCCGACCCGTGTCTGCACTCCGGCGTTCAGGGTGTCGTCGAGTTCTACCAGACCTAGAAACACGTCATCCGTCCTCGAATGAAACTCTCTTGTAGCCCTTTCTGGTGCTCATCTGCCCCAGCACGCAACTGACGATGTTGACCTGATTGTCCGCCGTTCCATCCGGAATGTCCTCGGAGTCGTAGTCGTCAAGAAGGCCTGGGAAATCACGTATGTCCAGCCGTGTTTCAGCAGGTGAAGCCATAGGTCACGTCGAGGGAAACATATCGCCCGATGGCACGGAAAGGGCCTCTTCGAGAGGCCATCCGTTTCTCAGTCTTGCGCCAAGGGTCCCTTGCTTTATTCCAAGCCGCTCAGCCCATTCGGCAAGGCAGGCTGTTTGACCCATAAAAGTAATCATTTTGTTGCTGCGTCGGTTTCGACAGTTATCTTTTCTCGTTATCCACTGACAATTTTCTGGCGTGTAGTCTCCGCCGTTGTCCTTCCGGTCTATCTCGTGGTCTTCCGTTGGAGGCTTACCCATGTCGGCTAGGAAATTTTGAAATCCAGTTCCCTTCTCCAGCCACCGATCACAGACCTTGATTCCTCGACCGCCGTAATTCTCATAATACTTCTGCGCTGGGTAGTAGCACCTTTTCCTCATCGACAGCCATATTTTGTAAATTCGCGAACTAGACATTCCGTGGGTTTTTGTTGGCCCTATTCCAACGGCGGCGCACCCGCAACTTTTTGAATGTCCGCTCCGAAGGTTACAGGTTCCAATTACTCTCTCGGTTCCACAGTCGCATCGACAAAGCCATTGAGAAATCTTCGCCTTTCTTTTGCCGACCTCTTTTATGCCAGCCAAACAAATAACTGTCCAAAGACCAAATCTCAGTCCGGCGATGTTTTTTAGTCTGCTCATGCCGCTTATTGTAAGCGAAATTAGCAGAGGTGCCAACACTAGTCTACATCTGGTCCTGATGGCATGTCACTGAATCGAAGCCGGTAAGCCACCATCCCGCCCGCGACCCGCAAGGACATCGACCGCGAGTCCGCCTCACGGGCGCGAGCGTAGGACAACTGGTAATCGGAGTCTTCCACGTTCAACGCCTTCATGCGCTTGTAGGAGCGGAGTTGTCGTTCGCACTCCCTCCAGAACGCGGTCATGAACGCCCCTTCTTCGAGGTCCATGGGGTCGCTGATGCGGTACTTGACGTTCGTCAGTGTTTCGGGGAGAACTTCATCGACTTCCAAGGCACCAGCCGCGCTCACGCTCGTCACGACCCGCTCGTAAGCATACGGATAAGCGCCCTCTCGTCCCGTGGGGGCGTACTTCTCACCTGTGGCGGCGAAGCGGATCACGGCCCCGATATGCTTCGAGGCCCACGCGGTCGATGACCCGGAGACCGAGGCGGACCCGTTGCTGACCGACACAACACCGGACGAGTAGTCCATGATGTTCAACTGGCGCGGTCGTCGATGGTAGATGAAGTCAAACGAGTAGGCTTGATCGGGCCGTGGGTGAAAGCGGCAGGCGAGAACCCCGAAGTAGTTCGGGTCCGCCGTGACGGCAAACCGAGAAGGCTTGGCTGGACCGGCCCGCAACTGCTGGGGGGATAGCCAGTCCGAGTTCGTGACCTGAAGGACCAGTTGGCCTCCCGTCAGCTCCAGCATGTCGAAGCCTTTGAGGTAGTCACAGGGCATCGGGAAGGTGTCGCGGTAGATTTCAAAACTGGTTGCGGTCGCGATGTCCTCTCCTGGGTTCGACGATTGGGAGAGGACGAGGACCGTCGCGCTTGTTCGAGAAGCAACCTCGTAGGGAATCTGATTGATAATGACCGACCCGTAAGCCGCCCAGGTAGGCCACGTCCCTCCGGAGAGCGTCAGTTCCCTCGTGGAGTTGACGTAAGTCACCGTCCCGGTGTCGTATGGTTCCGAGGTGGTGATCCGGTGCCGCGCGAAGTAGTACGACCAGTCGTGAGAAGACGTGAATTCCCGGTAGCCATTGACGACCGCTCTCTGGGCGTCGGTGAGGGTCCGCTGCTGGGCGTCACCACCCGCGTAGTCGATGAGATAGCTCACCGCGTCGTGGTACGTCGTTAATTGGATGACCGACATGGCGGCATCTTACCGGAAGGTTGAGGAAAATACCATCAGTTTGGCTCGTCTGCTCTGGGTCTGTAGGAACAAGCCGCGTCGGCCCTCATGGGCACATAGGGCAGAATGGGGGCCTGAATCTCATCGGCGTCCACCTGAACTCCGTCGAAGAAGAACTGTCCGTCCCCTTCATCGGTGATCTGGACTCCATCGGCAAACCAGACTCTCATAAGACGGCCACCTTTGGATCGACGTAACACACGCTGGAAGGTTTGGCGAAGTTGAAGTGGACCAGCACAACCCCGGCCATCGTCGGGTTGATCTGCACCTGAATGACCTGTTTCGACCCCACTCCGCTTCCGTTCCAGACTGAAGTAGAATCCACCGGCCACGCTTCGGGGGTGGCGAGAGGATCGCAGCGAAGACTCTGGTATCTGAACTGCGCGGTGGGGGACACGGCTTCGCTTGGCGACAGGACTTCTGGCCAGAATTCGTCATCGTTCAACAGCGCTCCACCGGCGACGTAGAAGGTCAACGTCTGCTCTCCGGCTTCCACAAACCGGGCGATCTGTGGAGTTTCAAACATCAGGACTGAGTTGTTCGCGTTGCTGGTGCTGGCGATCTCCCACGAGTAGGGGTTGGCCTGCTCGCCATCCCACGCTCCCCCGGTTCGATAAACGCTGGTCAGCGCCCTCAGCGTGCCAGCACCGTCTGCTTCAACATTTGGCCGCAGGTGAGGGGCCGTCAGCGTTCCGGAAACAAACCCATCGAGGTTGATCCGGTTCCCCATGTTGGTCGGCACTGTACCGGCGTTGAAGATATTCGTGTACGCGCAGCCCTCGCAGCCGTCGAAGCGATATATCCCTGAGATGTTGGTGCTGGCGGTGAAGAGATTAGTGACAGTCCCGCTGAACTTGACTCCGCGAAACACCGCTGATCCCGTTGTCGATTGCGATGCCCCGATCAGGTTCGTTTGAGTCGAACGACAGGTATAGGTTCCTCCCGTCCAGTTGAAGATCGTCGTCGCGGTGTTGAGGAATGGGCCGAAATTGACAGTCGCCGCCGAGGCCCCGGAGAAGTTGACGCTGGTGTTGATGAAGTCGATGCGGTTTCTGGATGTTGCTGACGTGAAGTCGATTCCCGTTGCCCCAGTTACGGTCAGCGTGCAATTCTCGTATCGTTGATACCCGGAGTTCGGAGGAGACAGTCGAAGGTTGGCCCCGGAGGTCGCGAACGTGATCCCGTAGGCGAACAAGCTCCCCTGCGGGCCGGTGTTGGTCACGTTCCAGTTGAAGACAGCACCGCTCGCCAGTGCATCACCGGCGTCCTTGTCCACGCAGATCAACCGGACAGGATTAGAGAAAGTGCCGTTCGACCAGTTGATGTTCGCCCCGTTGTTGGCCCCGCTGTGAGTCTTGTGGACCTTCACCACGTCCCCGGCCGCGACCCCGTTCGACGAGGCCTCACTCGTCCAGGCGTTGGCCCAGCTTGTGCCGTCGTTCGCGCCGACGGCCCCGGAGAAGACGAACTTGGTTGCCACCTATGCCTCACGCCGGGGTCGTATCGACCAGTGGAAGAAGCCACGAATCGCGCGGAGCTGCGCCGACGGGCGCGTTTTCGTTGAAGCTCTTGAAGTCTGCGGTGTAGTTCATGATCCCGGTGATCTCGCCCGTTGTCGATGCCGGGGTGTCAACGAAGAACTGGCTCCCGTTGACTTCCTGCAAAAACATCGCCCTGAGCCTCGCTCCTTCTTCTCTGAGATTCTGGATCGACTTGGCGAAGTTCTGGCAGCGTTCGTGGAAGTTGCGGTTCTTGTCGAGTGAAAAAGCCATGCTCATCTCCTGATATTCGGTTCGTCGGGCTTGGGTCGATTCGTGCAGGAGCTATCAATCCTGAAGCGTGCCGTCCCGCACCCCTGGTCGTCCCGTGGACGGTCCGTGCAGCCCTCGTCGGACCTCTTTGGTCTATAGGGGGATGGTGGTTCAGGAAGAGGCGGAGGCGCGACGTAGGGAACCTGCCACTCCTCGGCTTCGTGGATAGTGGTCCGCCACGAAATCTGCTGCCTGCGGTCAAGCCACGGGTACTCCTCGTCGATCCGGACTGACTTCAGTGAAGACCCGATCTCGTCGTCGAGGGATGGCCGGTTTGTCCACCTCACGCTCTGGACTTGCGCGATCCAGTATTCATCCTCCACCCGAAGAGTCTTGTGCAGCCCGTCCTCATCGGAAACGACCCGGTTCGTCCAAGTGATTTTCTGCTGAAGAGTAAGGTGGTGCAGTTCGTCTTCGAGCGGGAACCCTTTAGCGCGGGCGTCTTCGTCCTGGAAGGCCCGTGAGGTCCAGACGATCTTCTCCGTCTGGGCCGTCCAGTGATACTCCTCTTCGTAGCGGTTGACGGCCACGATCCGGATCACGTCGTCGTCGAGATAGACGCCCTTGAGCCAGGGTTGCGCCTGCTGAACTGACTGGTAGCCTTCCTCGTTCTCAAGGAAGAAATTCTTCAGGTTCGCCGAGGAGTCTTCGTCGGTGAAGAGCGTCTTAGTCCACGGGTTCGACTGGACTTTGAACTCAGGGAGGAAGTCCTCTTCGGTGATCCCGAATCCAGCCACCCCTTTGGACTTCGCGAATTCCTCCTCGTCCACAACGACCGTGATCTTCCACGGGACCGACTGTTTGACGGACTGATAGCCACCCTCTTCCTCGCGGAAGAAGTTCTTCAGACTGGTGGAGATTTCGTCGTCAAGGGCCGGGCGCGAGAGCCACGGATTGAACTGAAGGCCGGACTGGTAGCCGCCTTCCTCTTCGGAGTAGAAGTTCTTGGGGTTCGGTTCGGGGTCTTCGTCCTGAACGGCGGGAAGGGGATTTGGTGGCTGTCCCAGCCACGAGATCAGTTGTCGTTGCTGGTTCCACGGAAAGGAGGGGAAGCCTTCTTCCTGTTCGAGAAAGAAGTTCTTCGCCCCAGCAAGCTCCTCATCGGTCGGCAGGGAGAGATATTTATTCCTGCCGTCTGAGGTGATGAGGATTTCCACGTTTCACCCTATTCGGGCTTCGACGGGTCTTTCCCCACCAGCCCATCAGCCTCGATGTGTTCCAGGACGGCTTTCAGGAGATCGACCTTGAGCATCGGGTCCGTGAAGTGGATGCCGCACCCATCGGCATCCATCAGGCTCCGATGGCGGACGTGATTGGTTGCCGCCCCGGTGTCGTGCATGTTGTAGAGAATGCCGACGAGGAAGATTTCGTCTCGATAAAGCCGCCACCCCTCGGTGGTGGCTTCGTGGGTGATCTTCATGCTCAACCTTCCTGAATCTTCAGCCATCCCCAATGCTCGCCACGATAAATCCGACTTACCTGAGTCTGCCCGATGCCCATCTCGACGGCGACTTTATCTTGAGACATCCCACTGGCAAGCAGCTTCTTGACTCGAATCACCTGCTCTTCGCTCAACTTATTTTTAGGGTTCTTGGTTCCACGCGAAGTTTTCCCGTCACGGATTTTATCTTCGCCGTTGTTCTTTTCTCTCGTGCCCCAGCACAGGTTCGACACTCGGTTGTCTTGTTGACCACCAACTCCGTGGCACGCTTCCATTCCCTCTGGCCTTGGGCAAACGAAGGCTTCTAGTACAAGAGTGTGAATCATTCTCATCCCGGCAAACGATTCGTTTTTCAAATACGCGCGATGGTAGCCTTGAACACTCGGATTCGGAGACAAGATTTTTGGTTTGTCCCTTTTCTTGTTCCGAGAATAGCTTCTGACTCGACCAAGATTCGACACCTCGTAATTCGGAAAGCCAACGACCTGACGCCATTCTTCGGCTTCTTGCATAGACGAATCTCCAATTAGATTCGTCTATTGTACAGAAGGCTATCCCTCTGTCAACTAGATATATCTAACCTTCTTGCACGTCCAATTCATGCTCGAACGACAGAGAGACAGTCGGGGACGAGGAGAACAGGTCCGCCGACTTGTTGGCCCCACCGTCCAGCGAGGGAACGTCATCCGGATTCGCCGCCACCCACCCGCCCGGACCCGAAGCCCCGCAACCCGCGAAGCCGACGATGTTCGGTCCGCCTGTCCCGGAGGTGATGGTCCCGGCTGCGACGGTCGCCATCCCAGCGGTCGAGACCGCTGCGGGAGCCAGATTGTGTTTGGGTGCTGGAGTCACCGATGTCCCGCCGACCGTCGTGGAGCTGGTGGAAGTCCAGTGTTTCAAGCGGTTGACGATGCCGGACAGGGCCGTCAGACCAGCGCCTTTGCCCTGAATACGCAGAGCAAGGACGGTGGAAACGCGGGAGGCTCCCGGTTTCAGGAACGCAAAGTCGTTTTCCGTGTTGGCGGTGCCGTTGGTGGTGAGATTTTCAAGCGCCTGAGCGCCAGACTTGCTGTTAAGAGCATAGACGAATGGGATAAAGCACCTCGTCATGGGCGACGGCGGGCTGCACGTAGCTTACAAACAAATCACTTTGGATGCCAAGCCTTTTACCTGTTCTGCGGGTCGTTTTCCGGGACCAGAGGAGCTTCCTGCGGGACCGGCCACTGGAACCACTCTCCGTAGGAACCTGAATTCTGTTCGTCGGAAGCCTTGTTCCCCCACGGTTGGGAATTCGTGAAGGCAATTTGCCCCCAGTGGTCGCAGACCACCGCGCGGGTGGCGAAGACCCTAAGATCGAGCTGGTTCAACAAGTGGGAGAAGAACCAGTCCTCCGATACCGTCTGGGTGACGAACATCCCATCTGGCCTTCTGAGGATGCGACTCCGGTTGTCAAACCACACCTTCTCGACCCACGGCTTCGTGAAATCCGCGATCCAAAGACCGGAGGAGATCAACAGGTCTCGGCCGGGGAAGTTCTTCTTCGAGAACGTGTCCACCGGAAGACCATAGACCTCACGCATCGTCAAGCGCCTGACGGCCCCGGTCTTCCGGTCCATCAAGGCCGTCGAGGTATAGCCATCCGTGTCCTTGATGGGCAGCACGACCGCCAGCACGTCGGCTTTGTGTTTCCGCATCAAATCCACCATCTGGTCCAGCCAGAACCCATAGGGCGTCACGTCATGGTGGATCATCGCGTAGTGCGTCCACCCCAGAGTCCTCTGGTTCAGAGCTTCGCACCACGAATCGTTGAAGTTCTTGATGTGGAACGGCCCGCCCATCGGGAACTTCACGTACCCATTCTCGCTGTCGGGTCCGACCCCTTGGTCGTAGCCTTGAATGACTTGCCCGATGAAGGACTGGTAGAAGGGCAGCGAGAGGTAGATTTGAGCGCCTTTCTCCTGACGGAGTTTCAGTGGCGCTGGCTCCGGAGCGCACCTTCCGAGGACCATCAGGCCGTTGTTGTTCTTGAAGTCAGCCCGGACCTCGAAGGTGCCTCTTTGAAGGAACTCCTCGACGGCAGGCAGCAGTCCTTTGTGACCGGGGGATTCACCGATTTCCCCACAGGCCACGGTGTCGTGCAGGACGATGAACTGCCGGACCTTCGGAGAGTGCTTCTCGAATTCGCTTTTCAACTGCTCGTAGACGTGCCAGGTGTCGATGAAGAGCACGTCTGTTTCCTCGATCTCGACTTCGAGGACGTTCTTCTGGTGGAAGGCCATCTCCGGGTGACGCGCTTGAAGTTCCCGGCATTGAGGGGATTCCATGAGGTCGTAGCAGACCAGCTTCTTGGGCTTCCCCGCCAGAAACCCGATGGTCGAGACGCATAGCCTCGTCCCCATCTCGGTGACGTGCCGGTCTTTTGCGAGCGCGTAGAGGGTGGGAAGGTGCTCGTTGATGTCCGAGGGGACTTCGCAGCACATCTTGTAGGATTCTTCGATGGTGCCGTCGAGCATCACCTGTTCGAGCATGGGCGACATTCTTCATCCTTTCGGTCGGTGGTCGTGAGAAGGGAATGGGGAATCGTTCAACAGAGCCATGAGTTCAGGTCCAAGGGTATTGTCCTCAAGGGCGCGGGCGATGTTCTCGACTGTCCCTCCTCCGGGGCCGAAGCGCTTCTCCAGTTCAAACGCCACGTCCTTGACGAACTCCTCATCGGGCTGCACCCACGTATTGGCGATGGTCCCGTGGGTCTCAAAGCACTTGGCGCAGAGGAAGAACGAGAAGGTGGTGTTCTCCCTTGGAACGTGGCCCCAGAATTTACCGCAGTTCGCGCAGTAGATTTTCTCGGCCTCAATCCGGACCGTCCCCCCACCGGGGAGCCGCCACTGGACCATCTCGGTCCCGATCTTGTGGTGCTTGAGTCGTGAATCAGGAAGGACGAGTTCGCTCACCAGATCAACCTCGGAACGTAAAGAAGCTCGCTGTCCTCATCCAGAACGCTCGTTGCCGGATTCGGGGGAGGGAGGAAGAAACGCAGGTTGTCCTTGTAGGTCGAAATCACATTCGAGAAGAAATCCTCGGCGTCACGGGCACTGTATTTGAGTCTTGGGCACCTCTGGGAAAGCTGTGGGACTCCACCGAGGTTTGCCTCCATCGGCCAATGGGGGCCAAGCAAATTGAGCTGACGTGCCCCTTTCTGCTCCAGGGTCCAAAAGCCGATGATGTCCTTCGGTTCGATCATCCAAGGAGGCATCCCGGTGGCGAGAAGTTCAACCTGATGGTCGAGTAACGCTTTTCGCCACACCACGATGTCGGAGAGCGATCCCCTCATCGGGCCGGAAATTGTCCCGGAGTTGATCCTCAGCGCCCCGATGGACATCGTGTTCATCCCCGTGGGGGCCGAGGAGTTGGTGTCCGACCCCCTTCCTCCTCCGTCGAGAGTGGACCATCTGGAGGTCGTGCTCTCGAACACCGCCATCGCGTGGTGCCAGTAGTTGGTTCTGTACCTTGTGGAAGTGACTGAATTTCGCTCCACCGCCGCCGCGTTGGAAACCGCGTTCACGGCCCCAGCGGTGTTGTTGGAAAGCGAGAGTCCAAGGTAGGGGTTTCCTGCGCTGTTGATCCCCTGAAACCAGACGTTGTGCGCTGCCGTGTCCTCGACGAAAAACCAAGCCGAGACGGACAGGCCCAGTTCGAGCTGAGTGACCCCGCCCCGGACCTCCAGATAGTCGTTGGCTCGTTGTTTGAAGTACATCAGGTGTTCAAAACGCCCGTGAGGATGTCGGCGGTCCCGACGAGGAAAGACCATGTGGTCGTGCATGACCCCGCGCTCGTGAGCCTCAAGAGCCACTGCCCTCCGGGGATCGTGATCGAAACCTGATCGGTGGCTGCGGGATTTCGAGCGATCACCCGTGAGTAGGAGGGGACGGTCTCGTAGGTTCCACCTCCATCCGTTGAGCGATAGACGTTCGCCTCCCACCCGGCGCTATTGGCAGTCGTGTTGGGCTGGAGGCCCTTCACTTCAAAGTTGATCTCGAAGCCGAGGAACGACACCGGGATCGTCAGGTCGGCGGACTTTGGGAGAACGGTCCCGGAGAGCAGGACAGCGCCCGTGAACGCATGTTGTGGAACAGAAATTGTGGCCATATCAAATCCTTTGGTGTGATTTTCCGGTCACAATTCTCCAGACCGTGTTCTTTGACACGGAGAACCTTCGCCCTATAGCCGTCAGCCCATTGCCTTCGCTATACAAACGCTTGATTTCACGCGCTAAGGCGTACTGACAGTCGCCATGTCACACGATCCCTTGGGCGTCCTTGAGTCTGATCGGTTCTACTTTGGGCTTACGGTAATCTTTCAGCGTAATCGACCTTGTGACAAGGTGCGGGCACTCGATCCGGGCATCCATGTAGGGTTTGATGCCCAGTTTTTTCAGCCTTGTGAAGAACGCCATGTCCTCTCCGGACTGGCCGATCACGTCGAATGGTTGCTCGTTCAATTCTTCCCTGATCCGGTTGAAGACCCTGCGGCGGACCATCAGGCACCCGCCGCCTGCGGCCGAGACAGTCTGAAGTGGGAGTGCCTCGTCCCAAGCGCCCAATAGCTGAAACTGGCCCTTGTCGTCCTCGCCGAAGATCACCGGAGGATAAGGCTCTTTCTTGAACTGGTAGACCCCGCAGAGCACGTCCAGATCGTGCATCTGCATCCGGTCCCACATTCTGACCAGGGTATCGGGTTCCGGTTCATGGTCCGTGTCGAGCATGAGGATGAACTCCCCCAGCATCCGTTCCGCCAGTTGGTTTCTGGCCCACGAGTGGAAGGAGAAGTCCGCGTAGTCGAGGTGGATGTACTCCGTGTTGGGGTCGCAGGCGAAATAGTTCGAGTAGGCGATCAGTTGGCCCCACGCTTTGCAGAACGTGGTCAAGACGGCAGGGACGCCGAACATTCCTGCCAGCGTCCCGATGGGCTTTCGTCCGAAGATCATCATTGCCTCAGTGCAAAAACAGTCGGCCCGTCAATCGAGCCTTCGACGACCGTGAACCCAGCTTTTCCAGTCGTGCTGCCGTCGAAATTAGCCCCCTGAGACAAATCGGCGAAGACTTTCTCAAGGTTGGTGATCTTCCGGCAGAGAATGGGTTTGACGTTGCTCCACCCCGCGTCCTGAGTGGTCCCGCCCGTGTTTGATGGAACGTCTGTCAGGGCATCCTGAAGTCCCTGCCAGATTTCCTTCTTGGAGAAGTCGGCGACGTTGACGCCATCGACCTGCTGAGTGGGGGTTATCAGGGCGATGACGTTCTGCTGGCGCTCCATGATGACGTTCGACCGGCACAGAAAGACGGTCGCGTCGAGCTGAAGGACGGTGGGAACCGAGTCCTTGGAGGTCAGCTTCTTCCACTGGATGTTCCCACGGATCAGGGAGCACGGGACCAGCATGTGGTTGGCAAAACAGTCCGTGGCTGGGAATCCGTTGTACCAGTCGGCGATAAGGTTTGCCGCCGTGCCGTCCGCAGGGTTCGAGTCCTTGATCTGGACCGAGTTCCCATCGACGGTGATGGTGGCCGTGTTATTGTTGATGTTGGTGAGCAGCGTGGCTTTCTGGGCGGCGGACAGGGACGCCTGAAGGGTCATGAGGAATTTCCTCAACCAGTCGAGCATAAGTCCTCCGTGTGGCGATCATCACCCCGTTAGGGGGCCATCCTCGCCCGCGCGACCACTCCCCAGCCAGCAAAATTCCCGTAGTCGAGTTCCTGACTTTCGACCAGTTCGAGGTCGGCATCCCTGAGCCACGATTCGATGACCGACAACGTGATCGGTCGCTCGTGGTAGGCCGACTCACCGGGGGGATACCGCAGTCCTTCAGTCGAATGCTGAAGGCTGGTGGGACGGTAGTCCTCCGGGCATGTAATGATGATACGACCATTCGGGTTCAGAACGAGCGAGGAATTGCGCAAAACCCTCACCGCGTCCTCGTCGGTCATGTGCTCCAGGATGTCCCCAAGGACCACGGTGTCGTAGCTAGTGACGGGGAACGGTTCCCTGGCGTCGTGGATCACGTCCGCCTTGGTCTTCTTGCCCGTCCACGGAATCTCTTCCATGAGGTCCATGTTGGTCCCATGTCTGCCGATGTTGGCCGGATCGTCCGCGCAGCCGACGTTCAGCACCATCCCTCGAAGATGCTTGAGCTGGAAGGCGAACTGCGCCACGCACAGCCCATCCCAACCGTAGAGCCACGATTCCCACTGATCGACGACCCGCTCCCAGCAGTGACGGGAACGGGCCTCAACCATCATCCGTCCCCTGATCTCCTCCTGCGCATTCGGATTGTTCATCAGGGCCACGATCTCCCCTACGAAGTAAGCGCGGATCAACTGGTCGTTCGGGTCGCCTTGAATGAAGACACCGTTCAGGACGTTCTCGGCCAGCGCGGCGCGGGGCGAGCAGATCGGGATCGCTCCAAGGGCCTGCGCCTCCATCGAGGTGATGCAACTGGTTTCATGGAAGTTCGTCGGATAGCACCAGATGGCAGTTTTCATCCACTCCCGGTAAAGCTCGTTCTGGTTCACCCGCCCGTGCCAGTGGATGCCGGGCTGCTCTAATTGGCCTTCGATTGACTTTTGGACCTCGCCCATCCACGGGTAGCGGTCCTTCAACTTCTCGATGTTGTTGAACCCGTAGAAGATGTGAAGTTCGGCGTCCGAGACGAACTCGCGGACCCTTGGGAAGATTCTCAGGAGGGTCTGGAGTCCCCGGTCGGGAGAAGAGGCATACATGAGGCGATGGGAATTGCGGTCCTGCGCGGGGACGCTTCTCAGCAGGTCGGTTTTGACACCATTCGACGTGACGACGATCTTCCCCTTCAGGAGCGGAAGATTCAGCTCCATGTGGCGCTTGTGCCACTCGCACAAAGCCAGCACCTTGTCGATCTTCGGGGCGGTCTCTTCCGTGACCCCACGGGCGATCTCGTCCTGACACATCAACCAGACGGTTTGCCCTTCCTGCTTGTCCATTTGCGTCAGGCACGACGCATCCCGGTAGATGATCCAAATCCCCTTTTGGGTGAAGTCGGCCGATTCCAGAGGCTTCCAGACGGTCCCACGCCATTCTCCGGGGCAATCGTCGGGAATCGGGGCGTAGGAGGTGACTTTGTGGCCCCGTCGAGCCAAGCGCCACGCCATTTCTACCGCGCTCGTTTCAGAGCCTCCTACGCCCCTGATAATCGAAGACCTGTAATCCCATTGCTCAAAAAACACCGGATTGTAGAAAAAAAAGTTCAAATTATCACTCCGCTGGCATTGGATGGACAGAGCAGATTCACTATCCATTCTTAATGGAAGAATTCAAGCCAATACCCGGATATGAAGGCCAATATCAAATCAACTGCAATGGGACGATTCAGTCCTGCAAACAAAGAATTGGGAATAAATGGGAAAACACAAATGAGTGGACGGCCATCTGCTCCAACCGAAATAAAACTGGCCACCATGTAATCAGACTGTCTTCGTCCGGAAAACGCCAACAGTTCCTTGTCCATCGGATAGTTTTGACAGTATTTGGTCCACCGATGCCGTTTGATGGCGCTCTCGGATTGCATAAAGACGACAACCCAGACAATAACCACATCGACAATTTGTACTGGGGAACATCCAAGCAAAACCGCGCCGATGCGATGAGGTCCGGACGCGCCTATATTCCAAAAGGAGAAGAAAACGGGAAGTCGATCTTGACCATTGAGCAAGTCAAAGAAATCAAAGAGTTTCCAAAGACACGAGGATACCGCATAGTCCTTGCGAGCAAGTATGGCGTTACGATTGCCACAATAAAAGACGTTGTTTCTGGCCGATCTTGGGCTGCTGTTGATTGTGAAAATCCAGCCCCAAGGACTTACGGAACTGGTCCTGATGCCGGACGGATTCGGTAGCTCGGAGCCACCGATTCCGCCTTGGACGGATGAGCGCCAATCCCACTGCTCGAAGTGGACCGGCGAGTAAAAGAAGAACTGCATTGGGCGAATTATCCTTTCATGGCCTCCCGGACGCGGGCCTTCAGGCTTTTCTTCTTCCTTCCCAGTTTGGGGATATTGAGTTCGTCCACCCGCCCGTCCGCCTTGTGGGTCATGGAGCCATCGACAATGTTCAGGTTCCGCTCACGGCAGACGCGCTTCACGTCGTCTTTCCCGGACACCCATGCCCTCGGATCACCGGGGTACTCAGCCAGTCCGCCGATGTAGACCTTTCCGGTCGTCGAGCCGCCTTTGGCCCTCAGTTCGCTCGCGAGTGCCTCGCCCTGAATGTTTCCCAGTTTGGTGTTGAACTTGTTGTGCTGGCGATTCGCCATCCCGGCGAACATGGTGGCCTCTGTGGAGATGCTCGGAGGAGCGCACGAGCTGAACATCTCGCACAGCTTGCAGGATTCTTCGGTGCGGTTTCCGCCGCAGGTTTCGCAGATCATTGGGCCACCACGGGTTTCTTGGAAGCGCCGTTGCTTGAGGGTTTAGGCGGTCCCTTGCCTCCCTCTATAGAGGGAGGTTCAGGCGGCGGGGGAGGCTGGAGCATGTAGCCAGCCGTCTCCAGATCGTTGCTCTTCCCCCAGTCCGAGATGAGGTTGTTGACCGGCCGCACGTCCCCGGTCTGCTGGGCGTAGGTGTAGAGCGGGGTGAAGAGGTTCTGCATCGCGCTCGTGAGGTTGGCGGACTGACGGTCGCGATTCGGCTTCCGCGTCGAACCGGCCTCGATGCGGTACTGGAGCTGACGGGTGATGTCCTCGGAGCTTCCGTTGGCGATCAGGACTTTCCAGAAGTAGGCCCCTGCGGGTCCGAGGATGGGGAGAACGTCCTGCGGGGTCAGGTGAGTCCTTGCGCAGATGGCTTCTTTCTTCGCCACTTCCGTCATGGCTTCTTCGACTCTGGTCGCCATGTCGTCAGGACGAATCTTCAACTGGTCGTTCTTGACTTCCGCTTCCGAAGCGGAGCGGTACTGGTGAGTGGTCCCGCCGTACATGAGTTCCGTCAGACCCACTCGTTTTTCAAACTGCTCACCCACCATCGCGATCACTTTGATGATGTCCTGATTCATCTCCGGGTGCTGAAGGAACTGGACGACGGACTTCAAATCCTGTCCGGGAGCATCAGAGACCCCCACTTCCAGAAGGGTCAGGTCCGGCCCGTGAGTAATGGCTTTCTTGAACTCCTCGTTCATCCCCTTCCGAACAGCAATGAAGTCCCGGCTCGTGACCCGCATCTTGCTGGCGAGGAACGAGTACGCCCAGTTGAGGAATTTCAATTCACCGATTCCAGCCTTGACATGGCTCATCGGCCACGCCTGTCCGGGGACGGGATGAATCTCGAAGAACGTGCATGGCCATGTCCCGTCCTTCCAGTACGGGGTCGGCCAGCGGAGTCTTTCGATGACCTCCTGATCGGGTGCGCTTTCGAGGACGTGCGGTGGCAAATTGAGCGGATAGGGGACGTTCTCAGCCACGGCGAGAAAGACGTAATCCCCATAGGCGTCGAGAGTCGGCCTCAGTCCTTGGGGGATTCCTTCAAGTCGTCCCCCAAGGCCCATCTTGGAGTAAATCTTCCAGTAAACCAGAAGGTCGGAGGTCGTCCCTTTCTGCTGCCAGTAAGTCGATTTTTGAACGTCTTCCTCGGAAGCCTGATTCAACGACTTCAGGTTCCCGCTCAGCGAACCCGGCGGGAGTTGATAGTCACGTTCCACCATCCAGACCGGGTGACAGCACCTTCGGTAGATGTACTGGCAGTCTTCCCGGCAATCAGCGTCGGGGTCTTGGCCGTAGTTGTTCACCGAGTCGTAGAAGGAACCCGACATCTTCCAGCCGGACTCCGGGACGGTATAGACCTCCGTCCACAGAACCCCCATCCCCTTGATAATCATCTCGTCGATGGCGCAGCGGGCGTTGTCCTTCAAGTTGAGTTCGTATGGGGTGAAGTTCAAATACCCTTCGAGAAGTGCGGCGCGGGCTTTGTCCTGCTGGAGCGCCATGTCGGCTGGCCCTTGGATTGCCTGCATCATCATCTGCGTCATGGGGTCATTGGGATCGCCGTAGAACTCCGGGGGAATCTGCGGATAGCTCCTTGGGGAGACCATCCGATACGGGTTTTTGTGATAGAGGGACGGGCCGAAGAGTTGCACCATCTCGGCGACCCGGTTGGACTGCATCCTGAGTCCGGGTTGGGGCCAGTCCTCGTCGTCGGCGAACATTCCAACCGGCTTGCTCTTCGACCCCTGGGTGTAGAGCCAGTCGTAGGGTCCGTTGAAGAACCGCATCGCCTCGTCGGCGTCGTCCTGAAAGAGCTTCTGCTTGACCTCCTGGGCGGCGCGAATCTTTCTCACCCAGGCGGCGCAGATCGGCTTCAGAGGATGGTCCATGCTTATTTCTTCACGAGTTCGTCGATCAGCTTGTTGATCTTCTTGTCCCGGTCGAGCAAGTCCCAGCAGCCTTCGGTGGTTTCCCTTCTCCGGAGGTCGGGGTCGTCGATGTGGTAAACCCCGTCCCTGGGCTGGCCGTTGAACCGTCCGATGGACAGAACCCAGACTTCGAGCACCCGTCCGTTCGATGAAGTCACGATGGCGGCGACCGGGTTTTCATCCGAGGGGGAGTGACGCCACAGGACGGTCTGGCCGACCTCCACCGGGGGAGGGGCGAACGGAGCATTGGCTTTGACGGGCGCTTGGGCTGTTGCGGTCATGGGAATCTCCTTTGGTGAAATCGTAGCGGAAACACAGGGCCTTTGCGAGCCTTATCTGCCGGGTCCGAGGTTGACGAACGACCGACCAAGTTTCTTCCTCTCTTTTTCCTTCTTCTCCCGCACGGCTTTGACGGCGTAGCTCTCCCGTTTCTTGGCCGGAGGGGGTTTGACGTACGCGCAGCCGTGCATGGCGGCGTACCGCAGGGTGTCCGGGCCGTCGCAGTTGAGCTGTGCAGGCTCATCCGTCAGGACGTTTTTAATCATCTTGTTGTGGTAGCGCTCCATCTGGTGGGCGAGTTTGTTCGTCCTCGAAAGAGCGAAGAGGACGGTCGGTCGCCCGTCTGGCGCTATGTGGAGCCACGAACGGACAGCTTCGACCCCTGCCTTGATGTCGTCCGCCCCCCAGTGGAACCCGTGCCCGGTCTCCAGTGAGAAGACGTTGTTCTTCTGAAGTTCCTGCGAGTATTGAAAGCCAACCGTTTTCCCCGACCCCATTTCGGTCTGCTTTGCCATGTGGGAGTCGATCAGGAACGCCTGAAAGTGCTGCCCGGAGCACTTCTTCGCCATCTCCTCCCCGTACTTGATCGCCGTGCAGTTCTCGATGTAGAGTTCGTCGTAGACGTACTTTTTGTTCCCCTCCTCTGGCGGAGGGACGGCAACGAAGGTCGTGACGCACAACTGCCTTCCTGGGTCCGTGATCGCGTAGCGGGTCCAGTGAGGGGGAGGCTCTGTCATCTCGACTCCATGAACCGCAAGGGTAAATTCCGGGTAGACCCTCCGGCGCAGGTAGGCGAATTCACCAAGGATGCGGACCCGGTACTGCTCCGGGTCGGCGAACTTAAGGGCCAGCAGTTTCTTTTGATCGGATGGAAGATAAGGATTGTCTTCGAGGAGCAGGCGGAATTCCACTACTCGCGGGTCTTTGCGCTCCCGCTCCTTCTCGGCTTGAAGGCTCAAATCAAAGAGCCGATCAGTCCCCGCTTGAGGGGTTGCGGACCAGATGAACTTTCCCTGACGGTCCACGAGTCGTGAGGCCATTTCCGGATACCACTCCGGGTCTTCGATTTCCTCGTCGAAAAAAGCCAGGTCAATGTCGCTCCCCTGTGGGGGTTTCCCCAGCGAGGAGTAGAAGTTGATCTCCCACCCGGTCGAGAGGACGACCAGTTGCGGCTGACTGGCCTTCTTGTTCTCCCACGCGATGTCCTTGACGTACCTTCTGGGGATCAGTGGAGGCGCTGGTCGGGACTCGTGCTTTCTTGTCGCGTCCTCCTCGGTCCACGGGCGGAAGGCCCGCCATCTTCCGGTCGTCTTGTCACGGACGATCCGGAACGCATTGGGTTTGAAGAGCTTTCGGAACATCACGTCCGCGACGTGTTTGCCATCCTTGCCGACTGCGAAACAGCGCCCGTCCAGTTCCGGGTACTTGTGGTTAGGGTCTTGCCCGGTCAGCGCGCGGGCGACCTCGACGGAGGTGAGGAGTGTTTTGCCAGCCCGGTTCGATCCACGAGCGAGACGTTCCGGGGCAGTGGATTTGTGGAACTCGTCCGCGCTGACGATTTTGTCGTTCAGCCAGATCGCGGGAAGTGGTTCATACAGCTTCAGGGCCTCGATCTGCCTCCTCGCCAGTTCGTGGGCCAGGTGTCTCAGGTCTTCGCTCACTGCCTGGAGGAACTTCAGGTCCGGTTCCTGTCCCCGGTCCAGCGCTTCCTCCTGAAGCTCCTCCGGGGTTACTGGTACGTCCCGCGCCATGAATGATTCCCTCCAGGGACTTCATGAGGTCATCGTCGGACAGTTCATCATAGTTCCCGGCCCCCGTCTTCTTGCTCTTCGTCGAGGAGACGATCAGGCGCATCACGTTGTCGAGCATCTTCCCTTTCTGGAAAGACGTTTTGGAACTCTTGTAGACCTTCAGGTACTCGTCAACGAACTTGTCGATCCCGCCGAATTTCTCGACGAACTTGCCGATGAGAATATCGGTGTTGGGGAGAACGGATTTGTTCTCGAAGACGGTCTTCAGCGCGGAAGCGAGTTTGTTTCTGGCCATAAAAAGGCGGGGCGGGACTGACCAAGCTGACCCGTCGCCCAAGCGGGCAACCCAGCCAGCCCGCACCCATCTACTTCCTTGCTTTGCGTCCCGTCAGGGCCTTGGGCTTGCCGTTGGCAATTGCCTTGGGAGGCTCCCATTGGGGATCGAACTTGCCGCCGATCTGCTCCATCGGGGTCTTGTCCACTTCCTGCTTTCTCAGCAGGGGCGCGCGGAGGGTTTCCGCCACCGATTCCTCGGTCTGGAGATGAGGTTTGCCGACGCATTTGAGCTTCCAGTGTCCAGCCCAGCAGTCCCACGCGCAATACTGCTTGACCCCCACGAGAGCCAGATTCCGCGTCAGCACCACGTCCTCCGTCGAGGCTTTCTCGGCCATCTTCTCGTCCTTCCACTCGTACTCGAAGTAGGGATGGTCGAGATGGTCGAAGGCCCGCATGTCGAAAAGAATCAGCCCGGTCGGGAGAGCGGCCACCTGCTCGATTCCGGTCCGGGTCGCGCACTCCGAGCGCGTGAACTGTTCAAGGACTCTTCCAACCTCGGAATCGTCCGGGCAATCGGACTGCATGTTTTGCCAACGAAAGACGTAGATGTTCTCGTGAGGAGGAGGACCGCAGTACGGGGCCGCGACGGCGCACGGCCCTTCATGCTTGACGGCGAAGTCGAAAGCCGTCTTCCAGAACTGCTTGGCGCTGGGGTCTTTCCCGAAGTACAGGTCAGGGGCCATGTCGGAGTCGATCATGAACAGGTAGTCGGAATTGGTCTTCCTAGCATTCTCGACTGCTTTGTTCCGCGTCATCGTGATCGGTGTGTCATCCAGGATGATCCGGGCGATGTTCCCGATCCTATCGTCGCGCTTCATGTCGAGGACGGTGGAGACCAGCCAGTCGGCGACCGTTGAGTTCTCCTCTTTCTTGTAGGGGAACCGCGCGATGGCGATGTTGAACTTGGGCATCTAGTCGGACTCCTTGCGAAAAGCCCAAAAGTTGCTGATGATGGTCGGGGCCTCCTCGTTGGGCACGACGGCGACCTCGAAGCCGGACTTCTCAAGCTTCCGGCAGAACGCTTCCGAGTTCCATTCCCACGGAACCAGTTTACGGATAAAGGCGGTGTGGAGTTCACCGCAGATCACCCGGCACTTCCTCAACTGTTTGGGAGAAGCCGTCATGACGGCCGCGTACTCCGACCCCTCGCAGTCCAGTTTCAACAGGCGAACTTCTTTGTGCCTTGAGAGTATCTGGTCCAGTCCCTTGCTGGGGATCGGCTGTCCGGAGGTGTGGAGCGTGATCCCCATCGCGGTCAACCCGTTGCTGACCCGTGCGATCTTGAGGTTTTCCTTCCGGTCTGAGCGTCCCACCGCATGGGGGTAAAGCTCGACCTTCCGGTGCTTGAGGTTCTTTTCCAATAGCTCGAAGTTGTCCGGGTCTGGTTCGTAGCACTCGACCCGGCGCGCCCCGCGCGCCAGACAGGCCATCGTGAAGAACCCGATATTGGCCCCGATGTCGATGACGAGGTCGGTCTTCAGGAATCGGTCGGGGAGCCGGTATTCGTTTTCGCAGACGACGTGATCGTAAACGACCCCATCCTGGGAGTAGAGGCGGGCGTAATAGGCTGCGCCTTGGAGGTCGCGCAGTTCCGCGCCGGCATGGCAGAGAGTGACTTGGGGCGATGGAAGCATAGGGCGAACTCAAATCACCATGACAAAAACGTATCCACCAAAATATCCGCGTTGGTCTCGCCGGTCGTGCGGGCGCTCAGCGCCAGACCGATCCTGTTGGCGATCATGTCGTACAGACCCGTGGTGTCGTAGGTGGTGACGCCGGAGGTAGCGGCGGTCAGGGACGTGTCACGGACCCCCACTCGTCCGGCCGTGGTCGCCCCGGAGGTGACGGCGGTCTGCGCCACGAGATGGGCGTTGAGGGCGATGCTGTTGGTGATGTCGCCCGCCATACTGGTCCGCATGATTGCCGGACCCTGCACGACGACGTAGAACAGGTCGCCGTTCCGCACCCCTGCGGGCGGAAGATACTCGTCAATCGGGAACCCACGGGTGGCGGCGGTGGCCACCAAACCGGAAGCGTACTGAGTCACCTTGCCAGCGGTGACTCCCAGGAGTGCGCAATACTTCCCGAACAGGGTCGTGCCGGAGAGGTTCCGGACGATCCGACACTTCACCGGACGGCCGGTTCGTGTCGCGGCCACGCCAGCGGCGGAACGGGGGTCTTGGTCCTCGAAGATGTATTCCTTGCCTTCGAGGTTGATCCCGCCGAGGTTGTTCAAGTCAATCGTGCCATCGGTGTCGTGGTAGGTGGTCCCACGAGCGAAGGGTGCTTCTTCTTGTTTGGCCATCTAACGCAACTCCACGGGGCGATACTGGAAATCAAGTAAGAATCACGCGCCGTCTCCGCCGATGTTTCGACCGACGAAGAAGTTGCGAGGGCTGGAGAACATCATGTTGCCGTAGAAGTCCACGGCGAACCGCCACGACTGACCGGCGATGTCGAAGTCCGGACCTTCGGGGACGAACAGTTGTCCTTGGAGGCTGCGCAGCTCCATCTGGTTTGTGTTGAACCCGTAGACGGTGTTGGACGGGACGCCGTACTCGTAGGTGACTTCGCAGCCGTCGAAGTTGATGACATCCGTGAAGCCCAGTGACTTCAGGGAGTTCGGCTTGGCGTCCTGAACGACGATCCGTTCCTCGGTCTGGAGCAAGGCGAGGAACTGCCGGTAATACTCGTCCGAGGTCAGCACCATGTCGATCTGACCCTTCTTGGACTTGTTCTTTCCGGCCTTGATGAGACCGTAGCGGATGATCTCCATCCCACGGGCCGCGAAGGTCGCGGTGGCGGATGCCCATCCACCGGACGCCGCCGCCAAGGTGGAGGTAATGTCCATGATGAGCGGTGAGTAGAAGTCGTATTCGGCGGACCCGGAACCCGAAGGCCACGGCCCTGCGGAACCCAAGGCGGGAGACCACGTTCCACCGTAGTCACCAAGCCCCGTCGTGATACCCGCGTAGGTATCCGAGGGGGCGTAGAGTGGCGTGCCGATGATTTCGCCTGCGGCCGAGATGCCGGTCCCCAGCGCGGAGGTGGCGCGTCCGAGGAAGCTCTCGATGCCGTGGATGCGCTTGTCGTTGCCGGAGGCGTTGCCGTCAACGTAGAACTCGTCGCCGAAGTTGTCCTCGATGTCGTCCATCATCATCTCGGTCAGGGACGTGAACCGATTGACGATGGCCTCCGTCGAGGCGTTCATCAGCTTTTCTTTCTTGGTCACGGAGTCCGGGATCGCGTAACCGCGCCAGTCGAGGTTGGCTTTCTTGTGGCGGTTGACGCGCGCGAAGGTCAGGGTGTCGGCGTCGGCCATTCCCTGTAAAGCTGCGCGACGGAAGCGGACGCGCCATTCGACTTGATCGCCGGACCAGTTATAGGAAACCCGGCCTTTGGATTGGAGTTTGGCGAGAATCTTGCGATTCCGCATGACCTCTTCTTCCACCTCCCGGATGTACTTTCGGATGGTGGTGTTGAGAATCCCTTGCCATTCAGCAGGCATGGATGCCCCTTAAAAGCCGCCGCTTGGCACGTAACGGTGGCGGTTTTCAAGTTTTCCTTGAGCGAATCTTCTTTGCCTGAGCGATGGTGGTATTCATCGCCTCGACAAATGCGACAGCCTCTTGGGGCGTTAAGAGGAGATCGGGCACCGGCTTTCCAAACAGCACGATGATGCTGCCATCTTGCGTTAAACCAAAACGGAATTCAAGCCTTTCTGGTGAAATGGGCGTTTTTTCCAAAATCTTGAACTCCATCTGGCGCGTGAGGTAGTACCTCATTCTGATCTTCGCCTGTTCGATTTCGTCACCCTTCGATGGGCGCGAACAGGAGCCGGAACAGCCCGTCCGTGAGGACCACCGGGGTCTGGTGATCGACGTAAACAATCCAGTCGCCCACTTGAGCGCCTTTCGGAGCATCGGGAGCGTCCTTGACCCGGCAGGCCCGCACGACCTGGTTGCTTCTCATGAAGCGCGGCATGTCATTGTAGTCCACGATCACCTCGTCTTGAACACGTCGTCATTGATGCCGTTTTCCTTCGCGGCCGTCATCAGGCGCTCCTTGAGGGAAGTCCCCTTCGGGAATTCACCCACGGCGGCTTGCCTCTGAGCGTTGTTCCCCAGACCGGCGATCCGGTTGACCCCCGGTTTCGTCGTTGTGGTTTGCTGGGTGGTCGCTCCCTGAGCGCCTTTCTCCTGCTCGTACCGTGCGCGCCACAAATCCCCCTCCGTGCAGCGCTCCGCGTACTCCTGCTGGGCCGCGATGTCGCGGATTCCCAGTTGTTCGGCCTTTTGAACGTAGGAGGCGAAGATACGACCCGTGGGGGAGAATACCCGCTCACCTTTATGGTCGGTTTTGATGGCCCCGTTGGCGTCTTTCTCGAAGAGCCACGATGAATTCTGCTGCACGTAGCTCTGCGCAGCCTGCGCGGCCTGGAAACCACCCAGTTTCTTGTCCAGAAGCTCCTCAAGGATCGGAACCAGGCTGTTTTTAAGCCCCGGTTCGAGCATTTTCAGGGGGTCTTGGGTGAACTGGTTGATCTTGTCCCTCTGAAACTCCCGATAGGCAGCGAGTTTCTGAGGAATCGTCGGGTCAAACCCCGGTTTTGCCAGTCCGGTCTGAGGATCAATGGCTTTTTCCCACGAAGGATCGAATGGTGGAGGGGTCCACCACGAGGATTGGGCCTTCTGGGACTCCTCTTTGGCCCGTTTCTCTTTATCGGCGAGCCATTGGTCGAATTCCGAGGCGTGAGGGGCGTAGCGGTCCGCCAGTTGAGCCTTCTGGGCGTACTGAGCGGTCTGTCGCGCCACGTCCACGAGCTGACGGAGGGCGGTCTCATCGTTCTCCCACGTCTTTTCCAAATCCGGCTGGCCGAATTCCTTGGCGAGAAAAGACCGCGCCGAGAAGGGGGTCGGCTGAGGCGCTGGAGCGCTCGCCGTTTGCGCCGCCATCTCGGACGCGCTCTGCGGTTGAGGACTTGGTGCTGGTGTTTGTTGTGCCGGAGTGGTGGTCTGTTGGCCGTTCTGAATTTCATCGGGCATGTTGGTCTCCTTTGCTCTCCATCATGGGGAACTCACGAGAAAAAGGCAATGCAATTACTCGCTACGGCCCTCATCGCACTCCGTGATCGTCAGCCCCCAGTTGTCCATGCACTTCCGACAAGCGGGTCTTCCACCACCGACTTTGAGGCAGAACTGGCAGAGCGACTTCCTCAATCCAAGGAGGCCGATCTCACGATTGCACGTTCCCCTCAGCCACTCGGAAAGTTCAAGACCCTTGGAGCGCGCGGCTTCCACCCACGCCAGTTTCTCGACGTGGGTGATCCGGATTTCCAAGCGCTTGTCTTTCTGTCCGAGGATGACCTGTTCCATGCTTTCGTCCTAGAGCCGGATGTGGATGTTGGTCAGGCGGTTTGGTCCATTGATGGGGATGTTGAGATCGATGCCATCGAAATGGTCGTCGTAGATGAAGAGTTCCCGGTGCCAGTTTGAGGAAGGGATGCCGAAGATGGTGATGATCTGAACGTGGATGGCAGGGACTTCACGTTCCTCAAGGCGCTCAAGAGACAGCATGCTTCTCTCCGTGTTGACAGACTTCGCCCATCCGCTCCGGGGCGATCAGAGAATGGCAACCATTGCAGTGCCACTTGTTGCCGATGACCGTTCCTCCCTGCCCGTAGTGCGAGCGGTCGATGACGAGTTCGTGCAGGTCTCGAACGGCTTTCCCAAAAGCCACCTCGGATTTCGAGAGTGGCCGGTAGTTCTCCAGCAGGGCCGCGACAGCCGCTTCAAGCGAGAGCGACTCGTGGACGAAGAACTCAGCTTCGCACCAAGGAGTCGAGCGGTAGAACGAGCTTTTGTATCGTGGTCTGGCACACAGGTTTAACGGAAGGTCTGGCGGGTCATTCGACGGAAGAGGCTCGTGAACCTGCATAAGTCCACCGCGAGCATTATCGGCTTCCCTTCTTTGGCCGTCCCACGGACCACCAACGAACAAGTAAAGTCTCATTTTTCAACTCCGTAGTGATGGCTCACTGTTGCCCAGACTCCATTCTTCCAGCAATGCGTCCGCCTTATCTCGTTGCAATGCACCTTGCTCTCGCGTGCCGACGAGTTGAATCCGGACTTCTTTGATTGCCGTCTAGGCTTGTTTTTGCTCTTCACCGTCAGCCTCCAGTTGCCCCAGTTTCTTTTTGGCCTCTTCCTCAGTGGCGCACCGGGCCTCAATTGTCGAACGATTCATAGCAATGACGTTGCCGACTCTCGAATACTGACCGCCACCGGAAATAAGAAACCACGAACCGTCAGGCTGAGGACAAATCCGCAGGTTTTTCTTCATTTGGGACCACCAACGAACAAATAAACGCTCATATCGGCACCAGTCCTTTGAAAACACCAACCACCTTCTCGCCGCGCATCTCCCACTCGTAGACCGCTTTCAGCCAGTCCTCTGGGGCCTGCCACTCGCTCCGAGCCACCGCGTGCTCGTAACGAATGGCCACAAACTCCACGATCTTGCCGTCGAACGGGCCACCAATCAGCTCAGCGTGCTCAATCTGCGTCGTCATTTGGGACCACCAACGAAAAGGTACTCAGCAATCACTCGTCCTTGACTTGAAAGAACTTCTCCGGAGTCCGACCGGAGAGCCACTCCAGAACCCCATCTCCATCCGTGACGCCTTTCCGTTCCCCAATATGACCGGGACCGATCACCGTTGACTCGTAGCACGCCCACCCGAACAGACACTCTTTTGCGGCCCGATAAGGATGGGCCTTGCTGACAAACACGCCATCTTTGTGCCAGCACTCGACCCCATCCATCACTTGTCCTCCATAGCTTCCACGTCGAACGCATCGAGCGCTGACTTGGCGTTCGCCTTCCGACAGGCATCGCAAGACGGACGGCCCTTCCGAGTGCAGCTTTGGCAGAGCTTCCCCTTCTTGGCCACGGGCCTTGGAGGAGAGGGTTTGCCCAGCACCTCGATGGTGTCCTTGAAGCCACCGTGGACAGACCCGACAGACTCCAAGTCCGACTCGACTGCCGATTCCCTGATGGCAATCGGGTTAGGAGCCTCGACGCCACGGTACTGAAGCATCTCCTCAGCGGACGGAAGCGTCACGTCCCGATTCGCCTGCCGCCTCACCCACTCCGAGAGCTTCAAGCCTGAGTCCGCCGCCCGGCGCTGCCACTCCGCCTTCTCCTCATCGGAAATCCTGATCTTAATCTCACTGCCCTTCATACTCCCTCCTTGTGGGAACAATATCCATTGTGGGAACAAAAGTCAACCACCATTGTGGGAACAATGCCATGACGTTCCCACAGTCCAATTTCCCGGATATGTGAAAAATTCCGGGGGGAACTGGTACTCCACTCCCAGCCTCCGCCTGGGGGCCATCCGGGTGTCTGGAGACTGGGAAACAGAGCATCGCGCGCGTGCACGCGCAGGCGAAATCGTTTGTTTTCTTGCGTGAATTGCAGTAAAGATGCGAGGAAACGGAGCTGGCAAGATGGACAAACGTTGCGCGGGCCGGTTGTTTGTCCGTACACTCCGTTCGTTCCCTTGCTACAATCCCTCTATGGCGATTGCCCCACACTCTCGTTTGTGTGTCGACTCCCCTCTAACTCAATTGAGGCTTAGGCGTGGATTAACTCAAGATGACCTTGCGAAAATGATTGGTGCATCCCGTCGCACTGTGATTCGTTATGAATCCGGTCAGCATGCGCCCACCCGTCGCAAGATTGCTCTCCTCGCGGCAGCGCTCCGCGTCTCCCGTTCTACCCTCGCAAGCCGAATTTTTGCTTAATCAACCGTATCACAACGCTAATACACTGAATTTTCAAAATAATTCTATCTCTTATCCGATATAGAGTTACGTCAATTCCTTTGTTCACTACTCTGTACACTAACCGATATGGCCGATACGATGGGTTTAGCCTGAAAACGTGGGAATAGCTTGCACCTAGTAGACGCGCAACCATTTCCTATAGGGTAGAGGGACTTCGTGACAGTTTATGACAAGAGGATTCACCGATGATCGTCGCACTCGCAGTTTTGGGCATCGTTTCGCTTCTATCCGCGTTCCTTGTCTGGGGGAATTGAACATGACGATTCAAGAAATGGCATCGAAGTATGGTTTTGAGCTGTTCTATTCGTGCGGTGGTCATGGCGGACCCTATTGGACGTTTGAAGAGGCGCAATCGGCCGCACGTGCGAAGCTTCGCGGAATGCCAACAATGCAAGCCGTTTCCATCGTGGAACGGACCCCGTACGGCATCGGTGGATATGGCATGATCGTGGAAAAAATCAAGCAAGGGGAATGACCTATGTTCGGATTACTTTCCGCTGTTGCGGTCGGAGCGGGTCTAGGCTATGCCAAGCGCACCGTTGCCCAGCTCCGAGAGGATGAGAAGCGCAATCGGGACAACGCAAGGGAACTAGCCCGAATGAACCGCGCTTACGTCAAGGAACTGGGGTCACTTCGTGTGCTCCATGTGCTCTTGAAGCGCCCGGTGAATGATGATGTACGGGCCGAGCTGCAAACGAAATACGCTCGGCATGAGCTGCGCGCCCGCATCCTGGCGGGACAAATCAGTGAGCTATCCGTTCCAGTGGTCTATCCGGTTTGAACACTATTTTTTGAGGGGAAATGCAATGAAACCGCTCTGTATCCAAACCGCCATTGATCGGATTCATACTGGCGAATCTGTTGATGCGGCTTGCAACTGGGTTTGGCAATGGCTCACCAGCGAAGATCGGAATAGCGTTGACGCCTATCTGGTCGAAATTCAGCATTCCTTGGCATTTGAGGCAGGCACGCAAGAGGGCCGATACAAGGCAATCGTCCGTGAGTTAACCGCACAATGCCCAACATGCTGCCGTGCGCCCGAATCGCCACTTCGCCGATATGACAAGCGCGGCAAGGTAGTTGAGGGATGTGTTGACGGTTTCCATTCTGGCAAATTGGTCAGTCCGTCCGAATCTGCCCATTGGCATAACCGAAGGAAAGCAAAGCGATTCGCAAGCAACTAAACCGTTTGGCGTGATTGTGTCCGCATTTACTCTTTTCACCAGCAACAGAGGGGGAAGCAATGAAGAGCTATTGCGAGCGACAGGGCCAAACTGAGATTGGCGTGGTCGAGTTTGAGGGAAGAGAATTCCGCGCACTGGGCGCATCGGTTCAAGGGAAGCGCGTTTCAGGCTATCTAGGGAAGCGCGACCAGCTCCAATCGTGGTGCGGCCGCACGATGATGGATTGCAGATCGGAGCGATTCGGCGAATACCGGACCGATTGCGACGACGACACTTTCGGCGTGGTCTACTTCCTGACGCGCGGCCGCGCTATCGTCGGCTATTGCCTAGGCGTGGGAATGCTCTTTCGCGGGGAACTGGTCGAGATTGAATCCCGCGAGGATGCTATCCGCCAGTGCGAAGCGGAATGTGAATACTGGCTCAATATCGACCACGACGATTATGAGCGCGATCAAGCCGAACAAATGGCGGAAATCGACGCTTAGCGCGTCTACGGGCCGATTGCGTGAAAGCGCGGCACTCGCAAGCCGCGCGGCCATTGCCCGATTGTGGGCGGATTCAGCAAACAAAAAGAGGGGAAAGAACATGAAAGCTACGTTGCATCAGGGCAGGAACGCGCCGAATTTTTGCTTTGAACTGGTCGATGAATCGGGCAAGTCTCTGACGTTTGTGCAAACGGATTGGGACTATGCTCCCCTGGCTCGTTCGTGCGGATGGGACATGTCGGAAGTGCAAGCCGAATCTAGAACGGCTCATTTTGAGCGATTCGCTATCGAGCTGCCCTCTGAAGCAATCGCCGATTGTTCCCATCAAGGCGCTTGCGACGATGACGTAAAGCACTGGGCAGGGGAGATTAATCGGCCAGAGCGGTGCACGCCGCAAGCTCTGGCTGCGGAACTGAAGGAATATGGCGCATGGGACACCGATCAATTAACCGATGATGACGCAAACTGGGGACGCATCGTCTGGATTGCAGCGGGCAATCTGAAAGAGGAAAAATGCGACCACAACGGTACAGACGGCACGATTGATTGTGACAAATGCGGATGCAAGGTTAGCACGTTCTTATCGGCCGCATTCGACTACCTGGCGGCGCACGACGGCGATGAATTCGACGTTGACGATTGCTATGCCGATCTCGCGGAATGAGTGACTAGTTCCAGTCCCCTCGCATGCGCCGGTCCGTCAAGCCGGCGCGCGCGAGGCGATTGCAACGGGCAAGCGTCGATCTGGACACCGAAAGAGGGAAAAGCAATGAAACGGGTAGTCGACGGATCAATGGTTGCGCACCTATGGGCGCATCAATCGCAATCCGACGCGCGAAACGGAACAGGGAAGCTGTCCGTCGAGGTGCGCGGCGGATGGCACACTCCTGGCCAATTGACGGCAGAAGAGGCTTGCCGCCCGGAAGAGTTCTGTATCCTGCTCTCGACTGGAGGCCCAGCGCTGCGGATCATGGGCGAGCTTGACGAGCATTGCCAGCCAACTCGCGCCTACTTGCAGTATCAGGACTGGGGCACGCCCTGGACCGACTACTACGAAACCGGCATTGGCGAAGTCCTGCTCAAATGGGCCAGCGTGTTCTACTTCGGAGATTGACCGGGGAGCGGTGCGCGGGCCACCTCGTCAGCCGCAAACCCGGACGAAAAGAGGGAGCCAATGAAAGTCCAAGAGTATCGAGACCTGATGGATAATGTCGGCCATTTGTGGGCCAGTTGCAGAAGCGGCGCGACCGATGATGAGCTGGAAAGCGAATGCGCCCGACTCGAAAAAGCCTTGAACGAATTGCGCGACGCGCCAATCCCGCGTCGGCTTATCGTCCGCGAGATGCACAAATCGGCAGCGCTGCAAAAGCGCGTGCGGCAGCATCTTTTCACGGTGCGAATGTATCTGAACTGCAACCAACGAATTGGGGCGGAATACTTTGGAACATCGCGGTAAACGTAACCGCGATTATGGGCGTGCTGGTGTAGCAATGAGGGGGAGACTTTGAAGCGGGCTAGGTCCGAGGCCAGACGGTGAACAGCGGTCGCGCCGCTCAGTAGCCGTTCAACTGTAGACGATACGCTCGCGGAGTCGCCAACTGAAAGACCCCTCCTCACGCCCAGCTAGTTTTCGTGGGGCCGCCTCGTCAGCCGGATAGCCGGGGACTGGTGGCCCACAATGGCGCAGGGGCGGGCAAGGCGACCCGCAAAACGTGAAAGCTGGTAGCCGCGCGCGAGGCTCGCAATCCAGCTCCAGCCGGTTCGATTCCGGCCTGCGTCCCTACGGCAAATGGGCCATTAGCTTGACTTTCCGTTGTTAATCCATGACAATGCTTTGCATGAGCGAGCTTATGACGATTGCCGACTACGCGAAACGGGAAAACGTCACCGCCCAGGCGGTCTACAACTGGATCAACCAGCAGAAGATCACGCCTGAGGTCGTCGAGGGCCACTACTGGATACCCTCCGACACCGTGAGGCCAAAGAAGCGCCCACCGGGGCGCTTGCCTAAGCCCAAGCTAATCTTGTCTTGACAAACCGTTGAAAATCTTTAGGATTTATGTTGACAACCGGGGACAGGAACCGTAAATTTCTCTCAAGAGGAAGAACCATGAAAGGCTTTGCTTACTATCTCGACCACGAAGCCGCGACGGACGCGGCGCGGCTGTTCTCCTGCGGCTCTCCGGGGAAGCCCTCGATAGTCGCGGTCTTTGACGACACCGACAAGGAGACTGGAACGCCCCGGTACGGCATCAGGGCTGAGGGGTTGTTCCACCCGGACGTGGTGTCCGTGTGGGCTGGGGGAAATGAGATGGAACTGGACCGCGAGAGCGTAGCGGGGATGGTGAGATCATGACCAACGAACAAAAGCGTGACGCATGGCTGCAAGCCTACTGCGCGGCACTTTCGCAGGGCTTGGCGTGGTCTATTGACCGATGCGTCGATCAGGGGAATTCGGACTGGAAGACGGCTTATCAAGAAGCCGATGAAATCGCCATCTCCGCTGCTGACGCCGCTCTCGTGGCTCTACTGGAACGCTTCCCTGAACCACAAGAAGGACCGTCGCAACCTGAAGCGGATGCCGTCTGCGCCGCCAAGGTTGAGATGGACGAGCAACGAGAAAAGGATGTGCTGGCGCTGGTGGACGCGGCACGAAACGTGATTCACTCAAACGAGCAGGGACGATACGGCAAACCTTCGTGGCCCGAAGCGATAACCGCCCTTCGCGCCGCCCTCGTCCCGTTCTCTGGTAAGGCACCGAAGGCCAAACTGCCACCACCGTCGATGGACGAAGGTGAATGTTGCACAACCTACCGGATCAGCAGCGGCATTTCGATTTGGTCATCGCTAGATGAACGACATCAAGGCGAGTGGTGTGCAACCAACCTGCACGATAGCGATCACGGACCAAATATGCGTTACTTCCCCACCCCGGAAGCCGCTCTGGACGCCTTGGTCGAGGCAGGATTGGTGAAACCATGACGCTCGAAGTCTGCGTCGTGCCACTGCTCGTAATGATCGCGCTCATGCTTGCGATGATCTCGTTCCAAATCGCCGTAAGAAACGACGGGAAGGACCAGCAGTCATGACCCACCTGACCTTCGGCATCTCCGAACACCAGACCTTGGAACTGTCGCACGACTACTTCCCGGACAACGGTCAGACGGACGAGTGGGGATGCGTCAGGATGACGCTCAAGGCCGCTTACTTCGAGTCGGCTACGGTATCGCTCCATTTCTCCTCGGTGGAGGAGATCGACCGGCTGACGAAAGAACTGGAAGCCCTGCGGACCGCGTGGCTCTGCGAGAGGGCGGCAGAGGGAATCAGATACGAAGAACAGAAACCCATTGAGGTGAAGTGATGAAACTTGCGGACCTGACTCTTGGGTGCCACTACAACGCATGGGCGGTGCTGCACATTCTGGCTGGTAAAGATGTCGATACGGACAATGGGTGGCGCGTCGAGACCGCCCCGTGGTACAACGGGCGTGAGCGTGGCTTCACGTTCACGATCAGCAACTTCAAGAAGACGCTCCACGTCGCCGTCTTCGAGCATCGGAACAGCGACGACATCTGCGCCCTTCGATGGGAGGGAGAATCCGACATCAACCCGCCGACCTGTGAAAGCGACTGCGAGAAGGCTTACCACGGCAAGAACAAGTGGGACGGCATCGCACACACGGTCGAGTACAACGAGGCCGGAAAGATGGCCGAGTGGGTGCAGAACGAACTGGAAAACTTTGCCGATCAACACTCAAAGGAGGTAGAAGATGACCCCGTTGTGGCCCCTGATCGAAGCCGCCACCCGTGAGTACCGGACCCGGCAGGCGCAGCAGAGAAGCGAAGCACAGACCGTGAAGGCTTGCCGCACTGTAGCGGTCAAGCGTGATGGGTGGTGGAGTAAACTCTTGAGGAGGTTCAAGTGAAACTGTTGGAAATCGGCGATGAGTTTCGTGCCCTCGACGCCCTCTTGGCTGAGGCCGCGTGGGACGCCAACGACGTGACGCAAGAGAGCTTGGAAGCCATGCAGGACGCGCATGAAGCGCTCTCGAAGTGGTTCGATGAACTCTCGACCGGCGAGAGTCAGAAGATCGACAATTACAGGGCCTACATCCGCACCCTTGAGCGGGACATTGCGGTCGCACAGTCCCTTGAGGACCAGTACCGCAAGGAGCGGAAGACACGCGAAGGCCGCATCGAGTGGCTGAAGGGACGGATGAAAGCCTACCTCGAACTTCGGGGCAAGGACCGCATCGTCACCGACACCTTGGGTGAAGTGAAGCTCCAGACCAACGGAGGCAAACTCCCCATCGTCCCTGAAGGGTGGGCGGATGGACTGGACCCGGCGACGATTGACTCTCAGTTCCGCAAGCTGGCTGTCAACACCGAGGCAGTCCGAGCTGCTTTAGAAGGCGGAGAAGAACTACCGTTCGCCAAGCTGGGCGAGCGTGGGAAGCACATTCGATTAAAGTAACCAAACCGAGGGAAGCAAATGAGCGCCGAAGTGAAACTCTACCATCCGCGCGGCCCGGCCGTGTTGATGACGCTGGAAGGCGACCTGACGACCTACTCAAGCCAAGTTGACAATCTGCTCAACGGTGGCTGGCTGGTGGCCCCGCCGGGACTGGAGGCCGGTGAGGAAAAAGATACCGTGGGGTTCGTCCTTCACGGGGAACTGGAACGGGACGGAAAGGCGACTCCGTTCCTGCTCCTGTACTCCACCAATGACGCCATGAAGTGGTCGTTCCTGAAGGTCTACCTGAACAAGCTCGAACAGATCGAGGACTTCGAGTTCGCGTCCGGGATGAAGTTGGCGCAGATTCCCGTCTATGTCGGCAACGACAAACCGGAACGGGGCAAGTCGAGCCGGGTCGATCAGTTCATCAAACCCACTAGGCCCTTCGTGGTCGTCTTCAAGGCCAACCCGAAGTGGAACAAGGAAGACGCCGACGCCCACGCGGCCAGGCAGGAAATCTACCCGGTCCCCAAGCGGTTGTTCGTTCGCTGGGCGGATCAGCGGCCGCAGAGCGACCATCCAGAGCCTTCTGGAACGCCTACGACCGCTCATGAGCCATCATCCCAGTCTCAACCGGCCCAAAGAGCGCCCGTGCAGAGGAGCGGCGTAGCGAGCGAACTGGCGGCTTGGCTGGCCAAAGACCCAACCCTCCAGCAGTTGAACGACTGGCTCCCGGACTTGGGCAAGATGACTCCCGATACGAAGCGAGAGTGCTGGACGATGATCCAGGAATTCGCACGGGCCGGTGGGCTGACGTTCGATGAGCAGACGAAGAAGTTCAAACCGTTCTTTTAACCAAGGAGTTTCCATGTCCGAAGAAATCGAAGTGACCAAGATCATCCTGAAGATCGGCAAGAAGTCCATCGAGCTAACGCCTGCCGAGATGAAGGAGTTGCGCGACGTGATCGACCAGACGTTCCCAAAGGAGAAGATCGTCAAGGAACACATCTATATCCCGACCGCGCCGCCGCTCGTTCCGTGGTACAGGAGACGGTACTGGGATGAACCGCGATGGACATATACGAGCAAGACAACCGAAGGTCGAAAGTCGGCAACGATGATGCTTTCGACCAAGTGACCTTTGTCCGGGGGAGATCGGTGGCCTGCTTGTCGCAGGTGCCACGTTATCCTCGTGGTTTCCGCAAAAACGCCGGTCTTCCCCGGACAATGCTTTTGATGTGTACCAGTTACGGAAGCTGGAAAACTAGGGCGAAAAAGCATGGCATGCCCAACTTGTGATCACACGATGCAGTATTGCGGAAACGGACGTAGCCACTGCCCCCGATGTGGAACCATGTGCATCGACGGAGCTAATTACGTTCCGAAGCTGGTGGAGCGGTGCCGACGCTTCGAGGATGAGCGCATTCCGCTGACAGGAACGCTCGCCGAAGAATGGTTTCGTCTCGGCATCGCTGAGTCGATCAACAAGCCAGAAAACAGGTCCACTACCTAAGAGTGCCGGACCACGAGGGTAAAAAAGTGTCCGAATTTCGATTGCCTGACCTTGTGACTGATGACCGCACGCTAGAGCTGCAAAACTACGCGAGCGAACAAGAGGCTAAACTGCTGCCCTGTCCGTTCTGTGGATCGAAAGCCTACTACGTTCGTTCAGTCAATGGAAGCAATATGCACCGTTGCGGTTGTCACGCATGCGGGGTGTATTTCAAATCGCCGGAGGTTTACCATCCGGGCGGCGACTATCTGACCAAGGACATTGTGTCAGCGTGGAACCAGCGCGCTGATCCGTGCCCGAAAGGTCACGACGAGTAGCCCAGCCTACCGAGCTAGAGAACCAAAGGAGAAAGCAATGACTGACTTGTTGTGTCCACTGACCCACAAAAGGCTGTGCTCCATCCCCCAGCCCCAGATGACGCTCGCGGACGTGAAGCAGTATTTGGCCCACGTCTTCGGAAACGAAGTGGCCGCGCAGTCGAGGTGCCGGTCGAGGGACACGGATTGGATCGTAGACGTTCCGGTCGGGCTGAAGATCGTGGAACGGAACTGAGCGCTTGACTCCTCTCAGGGGCGAGCGTACAAATGAAATCGACGCCGGATGTCAGACCCCGGCAGGCCGCAAGCTATGGGACAACTTGAATTTTTCCTGGGGCCATGCCCCTTCGGTGCCGAACATTCGCTTCCATAGCGGCGGGTGGGATCGGGTCTGACGCCGAAGGGGTGTGGCCCCCGGTGTTTTCAAGGAGTCTAGGATGGTCTTCCGAGTTGACCCGGAGATTCAGAGTTTTCTCCCCAAGATGGGAGAAGAGAGCTACGGGTTGCTGAGAAAAAACATCATCGCACGCCACGAGGCTGGCCACAAAGTAGACAATCTCGTCATCATCAACGTCAACGGCGATCACTTCCTCGGCGACGGACACAACCGCAAAGACATCTGCGACGGCGAGGGCATCCCCTACGAGTTCTCGATTCTGAAAATGAGCACCCGCGAAGAGGCTATCCAGTGGATTATTGAGAACCAACTAGGCAAGCGCAACCTGACCGACGCCCAGCGCAGCGACCTTCGCGGAAGGCTATATCTGAACACCAAAAACGGGCACGGCGGCGACCGAGCAAGTTCCCAAAATGGGAACTTGAAAACAGCGGAAAAAATAGCAAAAACAGAGGGTGTATCGAAAAATACCGTGCTTCGAGACGCCGAGTTTTCCAAGGGCCTTGACGAGCTAAAACCAGAAGCAAAAGCCAAAGTTCTGTCCGGCGAGGCCACGGTCACGAAGTCCCAAGTCGCCACCGGAATCTTCTGCCCGAACTGCACGAAGAAAGGCCCCAAGTCCATGTGCCGGGAATGCTTTGCTTTGCGCGAGAAAGCGAAAGAGAGCAAACCAACCAACGGCAAACCCAAAGAACCCAAGTCCGGTCGATTGAAGTTCGATGACCGCAAGGTCGAGGACATGATCGGCAGGCTGACTAGGCTTCTGAACGACCGGGCGCAAGCTTTGGGGCACCAGAAGCATCCGGGGTGGAAATCAACCCACTCGAAGATGAGCGACCTCATTGAGGCTTGGGAAGCATGGCAGAAGGCATAATCCTGCCCACGATGTGGCCACATCAGGAGTACGCCGTTGGTGAAGTGCCACGGCGTATCCTTGCTGGCGAAAAGAAAATCTGCCTGACCTCTCCAACGGGAGGAGGAAAGACGCGGATCGTCTGCGAACTGATCGAGTGGGCGGTCGCGCAAGGATGGAAGGCCATCGTCTACACAAATCGGAAACTGCTCATCAATCAACTTTCCAGAGTCCTCACCGCTCATGGATTAACCTTCGGCATTCGTGCGGCCGGACATGAGGACAATCGCCAGCACGACGTACAGGTATCCTCTCTGCCGACCGAAAACCAGCGCGTCTTCAAAATGGACAAGTGGCAGATTCACGGCCACGGAGTAAAGACCCTGGCCCTCGTGGACGAAGCGCACCTGAACAAAGCCGCAATGGCCGAGCAGGTTTTGAAGCTTCACGTCGAGCACGGCGGAGCGTATGTGGGGATCACGGCCACGCCAATTGACCTAGCGCACCTGTACGACTCGCTGGTCGTCGCCGGGACGATGGGGGAATTGAGAAAATACGGATGTCTGGTTCCCGCCATGCACTACGGGCCGGACGAACCGGACATGCGGAACTTCAAGCAGAGTGTTAAGACCGGGGAATACAAGGAAGGCGATGTCAAGAAAGCCATCATGACCAAAGCGATCTTCGGTCGAGTCCTGGACCAATACCGCCAACTCAATCCCGACCAAAGGCCAACCGTTCTCTTTGCTCCTGGGGTCGAGGAGTCGATCTGGTTCGCCGAGCAGCTTTGCAAGGCTGGTGTTCGCGCGGCCCATATCGACGGCAACGGAGTCTGGATGGAAGGCGAGTATTACCCAAACGGGCCACGGGAAGAACTCCTTGCCTCCGTCAGAGACGGGTACACAAAGATCATCTGCAACCGCTTCGTCCTTCGGGAAGGACTGGATATTCCCGAACTCTCGCACGCCATCGCCGCCACCGTGATGGGGTCGCTCCAGACCTGGCTTCAGTCGATGGGGCGCATCCTACGGGCCTGCGCTGGAAAACAGTCAGCCACCATTCAGGACCACGGCGGGCACTACTGGAGGCACGGTTCAGTCAACGCGGATCGCGAGTGGGCGCTTGGCAAGACCGAGGCTCAGTGGAAAGAGGAACGAGCGGAGCGGATCATCGCCAAGCAGGATCAGGAACCGATCCGCTGCCCTCAGTGCGGCCGGATTCGACCATCTGGCCCAAAGTGCCCTCAGTGCGGACACGAATCAAGCAAGCGAACCCGCATCGTCATGCAGTCCGATGGCTCTCTTCGCCAGCACGAAGGCGACGTGTTCAAACCCAAGCCTGTGAAGGTCGAGCCGGACACCGCCAAGCTGTGGAGCAACAAGTATTACCAAGCCAAGAATTCGAAGAATCGCATGAACTTCAAACAAGCAGAGGCGATGTTCTTCTTGGAAAACCACTACTACCCACCACGCACGCTTCCCCTGATGCCCATCGAGAAAGCCGACTGGTCTTTGCCAGTGGCCGACGTTCCCTATGACCGCCTGATCCAAAAGGAGAAATCATGAGACTTCAATGCTGGCTTTGGGGATGCGAAGACACTCATCGTCTCGATGACGAAGAAGGGCTTCTGTCCGAATGCCGCCGATGCCGCGAGCCGTCGTATGGAGAAAACTGGTACTTTTCGCTACTCAATCGAATCGAGTTTGACTGGTTGTACCCCATCGTTCACCGCTGCCTGTGCGGCAAGCTCGACTGGTTCAATAGTAAGAAGCACGAAGACTGCTGCGGCAAAGCCCATCAGGAATGGATGGACAAGAACCAAATCGGCGACGACATCCCGTTTTGAGGCTCCTATGGCCAAGAAAACTGACGAGACTCTTCATCGTTACGACTTCAAGTGCTGCAACGGCCTCTGTAAGCGCTCTGGGTCCATCAAGTGCAACTGGATCGAGCTGAACTACCTCAGAGAGTGTAAGCCTCCGATGGAGTGTTCGTTCTGCAAGCAACGAAAGAAGCGCCACCCGACGCCGGGTTTGTTTGATGGAGTTGAAGAAGGAATCCACTTGGGAGAAATCGAGTGAAGCTCAATCTGCGAATCAGGCGCTATCCTTCCGATCCGAACCACTGCGACGTGTGGCTGCTCGACGGCGTGCTCGGCGCTGAATGCCTGCTTCACGGCCAAGTCCTTCCGAGTCGGGCCGATGCTTTGAAGGAATGGTTTTCGGAGCACGGGGTCAAATGCGAAGAAGAGTCATCGCCGATTGAAAACCCAAAGGACTTGGGAGGCGAAGCGTGAGCCAGCCATTCCTGACGGTCTCATACGTCAACGACCACAAGCTCCAGGGCCGTCAGGTGGAGGGAAGGTGGGAGTGGAGCTGCCCGGCCTTCCCCTCTCTCGCCAGCCTGCACGACGGCTGCACGGACCCCTCGGAGTGCCTTCTGGACTTCATGAAACTGTGCGTAGAACCGAGTTTGAAGAACCGACGAGCGTGGGAGGAGAGCAAGTGAGCGAACAGGTCAATCATCCGACACACTACGGCGGTGAGGCTAATCCCTACGAGGCCATCAAGGTTATCGAAGCGTGGGGCTTGGGATTCTGTCTCGGCAACACCGTGAAGTACATCAGCCGCGCCGGGAAGAAGGGCGATGTATTGACCGATCTGAAAAAAGCAGCGTGGTATCTGAACCGTGAAATCCAAAACCTTGAAGGGAAGCCCAATGGAGTTTAAGTCAACGGTTGATGTGAAGCTCATTCAGAGCATGGGCGGCGATCATATGGTCGTCGCAGCCGCGAAGGTCAGCACGAACGGACGGGACTGTTTGCAGTTTGCCGAACCGGGCGCTGCTGACGAAAACTTCGGCCTCATCAACTACCTGATGAAGCACCGCCACGGAACACCGTTCGAGCACGCCGCCGCGACGTTCTTTGTCCACGCTCCGATTTTCGTCTGGCGTGAATGGCACCGTCACAGAATTGGGTTCAGTTACAACGAGGAGAGCGGGCGTTACAAGCAGCTTGAACCAATTTTCTACGTGCCCGACCGGCACCGCCCCATGATGAAAGTCGATGGGTGGAAGCCGGGTCGCCCAAAGTTTGCTCACTGTGACAGCGACGACGTTTACAACCACTTGGTTGGCAATCTCGAAGGCATGTACGAAGCAGCGTACCAGACCTACGAAGACAACCTTTCTCTCGGCATCGACCCCGGACTGGCCCGCGACTGTCTGCCGGTAGGCATCTATTCCGGTTGTTGGGTCACTTGCAATCCACGGTCGCTGATGGCCTTCCTGTCGCTCAGGACGCACGATCCCAACGCCAAGGCAGTTTCATACCCTTTGTGGGAAATCGAGATGGCGGCACGGGCCTGCGAGAAGATGTTCGCGGAGGGGTGGCCGCTTACCTACAAAGCGTTTTGCGAGAACGGGCGGATGGCCCCATGAGCGACCAAGACGATATGCTCCGCGCCCAAGAGCGTGCCCTGAGCAACGATCTGGCCCTGATACTCCTCAAGGCCATCACGACGGCCTCCATCGCCCAACCGGACATCCTCCGCACGGCTTTGGCTTCCGTCTTCGACCTGAAGAGGACCGAGGAACTGTACGAGAAGATGCAGCAGCGTATCTTCCTCGCGACCCAAAAGCTGGAAGCCTTGGAGGAACGGTGCAGGTTGGCTGAAGAGGAACTGGGGAAGCTCCGCAAGACGGTCGCGAACGCACAGGAGTTCTTGTCCCATCGAAATGGAAAACATGCCGGACCAGCGCCGAGAATACGTTGACTTCTTTGCCACAGTAGTTATTATTACTATTATGAAGACGACCAAGAAACCCCTGACGTGCAAACGGTGCGGCCAGTCATGGACGCCACGGATTGAAGCCGTGCCCGTCCAGTGCCCGCGATGCAAAAGCCCGTTATGGTCCAAACCAAAGGTGCGAAAGTGATTAAAGAAAAACTGGCCGAGTTCGTGTCTATGCTTGAGGCCAAGGACACGCCGAAGAACACGGCGAAACTACAGTCAGTCCTCATGATTATCACCGGGCTTGCTCAAGACGAGTCTTTGGAAGTGACTCACGACGACTTCGCCTCGCTCAACAGCGAAGTCAGAAAAATGATGCTTTTGTGTTGGGCTGCTCTGTTCCTTCAACAAATTCAGGAGAAAAAGTGAGCGAAGACAACAATCTGGCTGCACCGCCAAAGCAACCCAAAACCAAGGCCCGTTCACGTCGGAACTACCAAGCCGAACTGATCGACTTGCAAGGACGGGTCGATGTGGCGGTGCGGATTCTCAAGAAGTCCACCGACAGCGAGGCTAACTCTCCCGCCGCCAAGGAACTGGTCAGCGTGGCCGTCGAAACCCTGACCGGGGAGGAGTGATGCCACGCCTTCATTTGCTCATCCACGGGAAGCTGTATCTGGTTATGACCAAGCTGATCGAAGGAGTCAGGACCGTCAGCCTGTGCGACCAGATGGGTGTCACGAAGTTCGAGATCAACGAGCGTGGCTCATGCACCTGCGGGAGCGACCACCAAAGGCTCCTTGGAACGACAGGGAAGGGCGAGTTCCGCCGTTGTCCACACGCCAAAGCCGCTCAAAAGGTTGGTCTGCTGTGATCTACCGGACGAAAGAAAGCCGTGAGGCCCTGAAGGAATGGTGCATCACGATTGGAAAATGCGAACTGTGCGGCAAGCGCCCGCCGAGCGGTGTTCGCTTAGAACCGCATCACCTTTTTCTGAAGGTCGGCGGGGCTGGCTCAGACTTCCGCTGCAACGTGATCGTGACGTGTCGTGCCTGTCATCACGACGCGGAGTCCAGCACGGCCAAAAACGAAGCCGCCAAGCGTCTCGTGGCCGACAGGGAAAAGACGACCGTAGAGGCCATCATGGAAGCCCTGTGGTTCATTCGGCGAACGCCAAAAGGCACCTCGCCGGAGCGGATCGCGGCCCAGCTTCGTGAGCTGTCGGCTGAAGTCCGCAGGCTGGTGACGGGGTGCCTACGAGAGTGTGGGAGAATTTGACCATGTGTTTTTACCAAGGCGACTACGACTGGCTTGCTTCTGTCAGCAGCGAAAAATCCGAGCCAGCGCCGAAAAAGATTTGGTGCAACGAGTGTCATCGCACAATCGAGGCTGGCCAGATAACGCACCATATTTACCAGCAAGAGCACGAAGAGTGCCGCCGCTGCTCGGAAGGCGAGTGTGAGTGCGTCGGCTCTCGCAACGATGAGGATGATCCTCAAGACCACGACTGCAAATGTGCCGAACCGAACTTTGGCGAGACGTTCGACTACGACCGCTGCGACGATTGCCACAAGTTCCTCTGTGCTATCGAGGCCGCAGAAATCGACGCTGGTTGCAAGCCCTACGAGGCCCGCCCATCGCTTTGCGGCATGATCGAGAACATCACCAACGCCGATAACTCGATGGATGAGGCCAAGAGGTATTTCAAGAAAGCGCGGTCGATGTTCCCGGAACTGGTTGCATCGAAGTATCTGGCGTGGCTGTGGCGAAAGATGTTTCGGGTTGGGTGACGGGGTGCCTCAAGGAAGCGGGGAGGATGTGATGGCTCGTTCGTGGCTGGAGTGGCGGCTGTTGCGACCGGATGGGACGCTTTACTTCCCAGCTTTCTCGGAAGAAAAGTACGCTCGGAATCACGCCAGCACCATGATCGGCTGGCGTGTCGTCCGTGTGCGGGTGACGGTCCACGAGAAAGGCAAGGGGAAAAAGAAATGATAGCTAAAGTTGATTCTTACGTTTTTCAGACGGCTGGGTTTGGCAAAGGCGATGTGCTGAAATTCGACCCTAACCCAATCCGATGCGGCCAAGTCGAAGATGGTGTATCGGTTATGATCCCTGGCCTTTCTGGCTGGGGAGTGATTGCCTACGAGGATTTGCTGGAAATGGCGCGACTGGCCAAAGAACGGAGGGAGCGATGACTCACGACGAGGCAAAGGCAAAGGCCGAGGCCGCGAAGCTGTGGAACCTGCTGCGAGTCGAAGGCGAAGGCAGTATTGACGACATCGCCGCCGCCCTGGTCGCGGCCCGCCCACAATGGCAGCCGATTGAGACAGCGCCGAAAGATTCGAGTTGGCTTCTTGGTCTGATGCGGACGCGAAGGCAAGCCGTCGTGCGTTGGGGCGGTGGCGTATGGGAAGACGACAATCGGCTATGTCGTGATCCGATTGCTTGGATGCCACTCCCCGCACCGCCTGTCGAAGCCCTGTTGGCCGCCCCGGAGAACCAGAAATGACCCTAGCTGAACTGAGGAAAAAATACCCGACGATGACTTCTTTGAAGTACGAACCGGCTTCGGACTGTCGCTTTTGTGGCGGGACTGGAGAACGCAAATTGCGCGATGGCGACAATCTCTATCCGTGCATTTGTACGGCGGTGCGAAAGGAGCCTGCCCATGAATCCCTTTGACCCCATCGCCGCCGCCCGCCAGGTGTTGGAGAAACCAGCGTGACCACCGAATCCGCCTTTCAAGCCGCCCTGGACGCCGAGCCGGACAACCACGCGCTGCGGGGTGCGTTTAGCGATTGGCTTGAAGAGCGGGGCGACTGGAGGGCGGCTGGGTATCGGTGGATGAGCGGTAATGAGAAATTCGCAAATGGCAGTTTGGTCGATGGCCCTTACTGGTCTGGTATCACGCTGGAAATAGGCGAAGAAGGCGACCGTGATGATGTACCGTACAACCAAAGGCGACTGCCAAAGGAAATCCACGCCGCTCTTCATCGTGGAATCGAGCCGTTTCCGTGCCATTATCGGCAATACCCTACCCGTCAAGCCGCCGAAGAGGCGCTCTGCCGCGCATTGCACGAACACCCCGAACTCTTGACAGGAGCCGCAGCGTGACCACCAACAAGATCGACGTGATGGAAATGCAAGTCATCGAGCCGAAAGGTCAGCGCATCCACAGCGATTTCGATGTGTACCTTTCGCCGTGGCCTGACTTCAGCCAGCTTGAGCAGTTCCTCGACGGCGCTCCGACCGACGTTCCGTGCATGGTCAGGATCACGATGCGGAAGATGACGCAGGCAGACTTCGACGCCAGATGCGAAGGATTTGAGCTGTGACCGACTCCCAATTCCTTGAAACGATCCTCGCCGAGCCTGAGAACGACGCGCCGCGATTAGCCTACGCTGATTGGCTGGTCGAGAACTGCCCGCTGGGCGCTGAGGGGCAGCAGTGGACGGACAGGGCGGAATTCATTCGCGTGCAATGCGAACTAGCAGACTGTGCAGCCAGAGAGGTTGAACTGTTCAACGACGATGTTGAGTGGAAGGACTGCGAGGGCGTGTCGGCCAATTGGTGCCCGAACTGCGGCGACTGCTGTTGCAAGAATCCAGAGCAGTCGAAGAACGACCACGATTGCCCGTTGCATAGCTCAGAAAGCCCACACGCCCAGCACCATATTTTACAGCGCAGGGTCAGCACCCTCCGTCGCCGCGAGCGTGAACTGCTGTCAGCAGTCAGCACGGAGACGTGCCCACGATGCAAGGGCAGGAAAACAGTCACGGAGCAAAGGTCATATCGCATTGAATCGTCAGGCTGCGGTGAATGCCTTGCAAGTGGCGTCGTGCAGGTGAGTAATTGTGTGCGTTGGGCCGGGAAGCTGGGCGGACGCAATGCCAATCATACCAACCCATGCCCAAACCAAGACGGATGGCACGGCTTCTGGTCGGCTGACGTGATGCGCGGCGCTGGCGAAGAGCTTGTGATGTTTCGCTTCGTCCGTGGCTTCGTCGGCGTGGTGTCGCTGTCGTGTGCCGCCCTCGTCGGGGACGTTTGCCCACGATGCAGCGAAGGCAGGCGGCAATGGCAGAACGGAATGAACTTCTACACTTGCCCAACATGCAAAACGACTGCTGGCCGCGTTAACTCCCTCGCGGGCGAACTGTCACGGCTGCCACTGACAGGGGTGCAGGTAAGCGGCAAGAGACCATACGATGCAACGGTCGAGAATATGGCGTTTGGTTTGTTCGATGAAGCCTTTCGTCCTGACGGAGATAATGATCCAGAAAGCAACCTGCCGACCGTTCTTTTTGATGCCTTGGAAGGCGGCACGTTTAACGAAGAACTGGACCCGCAACGGTCCTTGTGGTACGCCACGTCTGCCGCTGCGACTGATGCCCTGGAGCGGGCGGCGCTGCTGCTGGTGAGGAAACGAATGGAGGTGATGGCATGAGCCGATTTGGGACCATCAACGCTGAGACACAAGCCAAACTGCTTTCGGAAGGAACAGTCCGGGGAGCGCCAAAGGAAGGGCAAAAAGCGGCAAGGATGCCGTTCACGGGGTTCTTTTCCCTGCCGGTTCCGCCATCGACAAACAACCTTTTCCGAAACGCTGGCAAGAAGAGAATCAAAACTGAACGATACATAAACTGGCTGGTGGACGCTCAGTTATCCATGCACCAGCAGCGCGTCCGTGGCGAAGCTCCAAACCCGTGCAAGATCACGATCTCCATATCGAGCGGGAAAGGCTTTCGTGAGGATCGGGACTTGGATAACTTCGCCAAGGCTGTCTTGGACCTGTTGGTTGAAAACGGGATTCTCGCAGGTGACAGCGTTAAGTTCGTCCCACGCCTGTCCCTGCACTATTACGAAGGCAACGAGGGAGCGCTGGCCATGTGCCACATCTGCATCGAAAAGCTGTGGTAGCCATGCACCACCTATGCTTAATCATCCTGCTCGCCTTGGCCTTCGTCGGCCTTCCCCTGTTGGTGGGGTGGATGTTATGGAAAATTGGTCGTGGTGATCGGTAAAGTACAACAGCACACGCAGCTAGAGAACCTGAAATGACGACGAACGCCGGACCAACGGCAATTAGCCGAATGCTTGACGCTATCGAATGGAAAGCTCTTGCTCACGATGCGCCAACAGATATTCCCGTGGCCACGCATGAGGGCCTTTTGAAGATTATGGGGTTTGAACTCCGCGTGTATCAACTGAGCAACGGCCAAAGAGTGATCGAAGAGAATGACCTGATTCGATTTTTCGGAGGAGATTGCGAATGACCGAATCAAGGAATGCCAAGAAGAAGCGGAAGCCAAGCGAACTAGAGAGGCTTCAAAAAGACGAGTTCGAGATTAGGGGGATGCTGCGTAAGCACGACAACGCCGATGACTGTATTGGATGCGGTTGTTTTGTGGCCACCGCTCCTGAGTTGGTCGCCGGTCTTTTGTGCGAGAGCAAAGAAATGGCCGAGCGCCTGAAAGAGATAGCAGCCCTGACCAAAGGCTATTGAGGTCCACTGTTCTTGGATGCTAGGGAACCATAAATGACGACCAACAAAATCGACGTGATGGAAATGCAGGTTATCGAGCCTAAAGGCCAACGCATCCACGGTGATTTCGACGTGTATCTGTCGCCGTGGCCTGACTTCAGCCAACTCGAACAGTTCCTTGATGGTGCTCCGACCGACACGCCATGCGTGGTCAGGATCACAATGCGAAAGATGACTCATGAAGACTTCGATGCCAAGTGCGAAGGGTTTGAGCCATGCCCACTAACGGCTTCAAGCATGACCGATGGGGACGCGATAGAGACACCGGCGCTCGCGGGCTTGCATTTGGGATTCGTAAGGTCAAAGACGGCATGGTGAAGATAGCTGGCGAGCTTTGGGAAGCGATACCGTGGCGCGGGTCGCTGGCGAAGTACGAAGGCAAGAAGGTCGAGGTTGCGGTTCAGGACGCATGGGCTACGGAATACATCGCGAGAGACATTGACACGCTTGACTCCGTAGCCATGCTGCATCGAGTCAAGGTTGCCTAGCTAGCTGGAACAGAATACTAAAAAGGCCGCGCCAGTTAGCCCTGACGCGGCCTCAGCCTCGACGGTGGGAAGCACGTCGATTACGCGAAGATTTCGATGATCTGCTTGATAAATTCCAAAATTTCTGCGCGGTGATCGAAAAGCCACTTCAGCAGCGCGCCATCACCAAGCTGGCCGACCTTGCCGTTATCGGCTTGGGCGACGTGCAGGGCTGCGGCGCGAAGGGCCTTGCGATCATCGAGCGCGAGGCGGATCGTCGCCTTCTGCTGGTCGCTCGTGGTCTGGTGAGCCAACTGCTTCTTCAGGTGCCGCTTCAGCAGCATGATCTTGATCGGCTTCATGTGTTCTCCGGTTAGGTTGTCAGTTCTTCCCACTTGTCACAAATCTCACGGGCCTTCTGGCAGTACGGGCAGGCGATCATCTCGTCGTAGGGGAGCGCTGGGTTTTTAATGCTCCCCGTCCCGTCGCACTTCAGGCAGGTGTCGATGTGGACCTTCAGCTCAGCCATCCCCGCGCGGAGCAGTTTGTATTCTTCAGTCTCTTCCATCATCTTCTCCAGTTGGCTCGCGCTCCGTTGTCCCGACGCGGGGCGCTTGCCATTGAACGAGCGAGGTCACGCTCTCATTCCTCTCCACTGACTCCTTTCGGTGGCTAAGGCAATTGACCCGACTAACGACGAAAGATGCGAAGGGGACGACCGCCCCCGGAACTCTGTGGACAGCCGCCCGGTGGACACGATTGGAAAGATGGCAGGACAGGAAGCGGACCGTCTTTCGACTGCCCAGCAACTACGCTGGACCTAGCAATACCAGCCCCCTGTCCTGCCAAGATCGGATTATGCCAAGCGCACGGTTCTTTTCCGCACAGACTAGCCGGATTGCAATGACAGCCGAAGCCCGTCGCTCCGCAAGGGCAGCTTCCACGGTTCAACGGCTGGGCCAGATACGTTTGGATGGCCTTTGGGAGCGTCTGGGTGGCCACAGGAGCCACGATCTTGTTCTCAACGATGAATTGTGGGACTTTGTTCTCCACGACGAACTGGGGCGTCTGTGCCCCAGCGTCGTAAACGAAGAGTAAACAGAAAGTAAGCGCGGCAATTCTCATAATTACCTCACTGGGCGGATGCCGACGACAACCGGATCGCCAATCCCCCGTTGCAGATCGCCTGAGAACCACGCAGGACCGCCAATCCGTAGCGGCCCCAGTTCAGCCACGAGTTGAGGATCAACTGCCCCCACGAACCTCTCTCGATGCGGACCCAGCGGATGCCGCAAACGCTGTGGCTCCAGAAGTTGTAATCCCTCGGTCCGGGGATGTTGTTGAACCCGCAGGTCGCGCACTGGGCGCGGGTCAAGTTCTGGTCGTAGACCTGTTTGGTCAGGTCCGTCCACTCCTCCTCAACCTTGTGGAGCGACATGGCGGCACGAAGCTGAGGAGTGTCGTACTTCAGGTTCCGCGACTGAGCGGGCCACTCTCCTGGCCCGGTGCCCTCAATGGCGTAGCCGTTCTCCCGCGCCCACTTGGCCGATAGCCCGCACCACCCGCCTTCGTTCCTTCCCCCCTTGATGATCGCTGCCGTCGCGGCCCCGCTCAAACGGATGACGGGGAGGTTTTGTTTCAACCGATCCATCATGATCGAGTGGGCAGTGGAATAACTCCAACAAAAACCATTGTTTCCTTGATCGAGATTGATGAACTTCGGGGTTCCGTTCGGGCCGGAGAGGTAGATGTGCTCCAACGAGCTTTGGGTTGCCTCCTGCTCGTCAAAGCGGGCGTCCCACTCCGATTCGGGGATCAGGACCATCTGGTCAGGCTGGGCGAACATCATCTCCGGGTCCACCGAGTAATCGCGCGGCACCATGCCGAACGTCGCCCCCGGAGGATGAGACAGATTGGTGGCCGGAAGGTCGGTTTCAAGTATTGGGATATTTCCGTGGAAAAAATCCATTATTGGCCTCCGTATGATTGCAAAGTTTTCAGGGCATCGGCGACGGACGTGGGGAGGGGAAGGATGTCGGCCTTCCCGTTCCGCTCAATTACCCAGCATGGAACTCCGGTCATCTTCGCTTTGGCGGCTTCCCACAAAGCCTTCATGTTCGGCAGTTCGTTGGCGGTGTTGACGTTCTGGTCGTACCTGCGCCAATCGGGATGCCCGCTCTCTCTCGTGCAGTGCGAGTTCAGGTAGTCCGCTACCTGCTTGCCGTAGATGACGCTGTTCTGCACGGCCGTAAGCGTGCTGGCGGACTCGAAGGAAAAGATCACGCGAAAGGACGTTACGGGCTGGGGAGGGACTGGAGGGGCCGGGCCGGGATCAGGCGGAGGTCCGGGAGGCGGGCGTGGTCCAGTGACGGTCAGGATCACTTCCGTCGAGAGTACATCGTCCCCGCTCGGCACCTGAGCGATGAACTTGTAGACCCCTTCGGTCGCCCACACGGCCAGCCTTTTGCCGTCGATAGCAAGCGTATCTGGTCCCAGCGGGGCGCGCCACGTCACCTTCTTGGCCGTCGTCTCGATGGTCAGAATGCACTTCTTCCCCACCTCGACGGTAATGGGTTTCCCTTGGGAAATTGTGACAGCCTTTGGCGCAGGATCGGCCCCGAAGATCGGTGTCACGAACAGGAACAACAGGCATATTCGCATCGTCAACCCCCAGCCATTGGAATGACTTTTACTTCGAGCACGCACTTCATGTTCACGTAAAGCTCAGGCTTCTCTTTGCACGTCATGTCCGGCAACGTCGCCCCCGTGGTCAGGTTTCGGAACCGCACCGTCCACAACGGGTCGCCGGGGAGTTGCTCCACCATGATGACCTGAACGATGTCCGCGACTGATAGGATCACGGTTTTCATTTCCCGCTCAGTTTCGACCTGACGTACTCGCTGATCGTCTGACCCGCCATCCGTGCGGAGCGTGCAATGCGGCGCTTCTCGGCTTTCGTCATTCTGATTTGAACACGCTCGGATAGGCGTTCTGTCATGAAGGAAGGATAACTGATTTGTCTGACAAATTCAATTCCCGTATTTGCGCACCAATCCCCCTCGGCACTCCCTTCTCTCCCTCCCTCTGTGCTGCACGCCTTCGAGTTCTTGTCTGGGTGCTGTGTTGGGGTTATCCCGTCACCGCGCCTCACCCGGCCCGGAAAATGGTTCCGGTCCAGCCGTACAAATCAGCA
>Ga0134123_10000088_pt1 | contig 54941 bp, 77 predicted proteins | sample KB303_FD_96460 | JGI IMG/M metagenome (GOLD analysis project Ga0134123, IMG submission 96460) | Terrestrial soil microbial communities without Nitrogen fertilizer from Kellogg Biological Station, Michigan, USA - KB3-0-3 | ecosystem: Environmental > Terrestrial > Soil > Unclassified ...
CGGTCGAATCCGGGTTGGGACCACAAAAAATGCAAATATTTGACCGGGGTGTCGCCAATTCTTTCGCCTTTGTATTTCCCGAAAGGCATCCTGAAATCATCATTTATCGGGTCTGGAGCTTTAATGATCATGCCGTGATTCCGTTAATGTGATTGATTACTACCGTAGCACACTTGGCAGAATCCGTGTTAATATCATGCTCCCAGAACCTTAAAACCGTGTATCCGTTTTGCTTCAGTGCGGCGTCTCGGTTTCTGTCTTTGGCTTTGATTGCCGCAGTCATTTTGGGATTTTTCTGATGTCCGCATTGTTCGCAGCAGTGCCAAAAGCATCCATCGCATTCGATGACTATTCCATGTGATGGAATGTAAATATCAACAAGGAACCCAGCCACTGGACAGCTTGAAACATATTGAACTCCAAGCAACGAGAGTTGACGCTGCATCTCGCGCTCAATAGAAGTATTTTTTCTGGAATCGGCCCCTTTGGCGGCAATTGACTTAATTGTTGATGCGCTCATTTTAGCACGCATTTCTGGAGTGCGCTTATGGTGTCCACATCTATTTAAGCGGGATGCTATGCTGATTTTTGCGCAGTGCTCTGGTGTTCGTATTTTGCCTTTAAGTGCGGCAGCTATTTTGGCTTTATGCTCTGGAGATTTCTTACGACCACGCAATGTCTTGCTGGCGCTTATGGCCCGTTGGGCTTTAGTTCGTTCCAATGATTTTCTGATCTTTTCTATTACATGTGGTGGAACTACTTTGCCAAGATTGGCTGCGCGTAGTTTTGCACGAGCTTCTAAGGTTATTATTTTCCCTTTTTGAGAAATGGAAATTTTGGCCTTAGTCTCTGGAGAATGCTTTCTTCCCATTTGTGAGAAGGCCATTCTTATTTTAGATGCTTCTGAATGTTTCTTCCCAGTCCAATATCCTTTTCTTTTAGGCGTATCCTCCATCCGCTCCATCTTGTAGGGTCCGTAGGGCATCCGGTCATCAGCAGTCAGTGCTTTAGGGGCAGAGAGAATCATTTCCGTCTCATCCTTCGTTTCCTGCACTCCATCCTGACCCACCACTTGGGTGGAAGGAGCGGGCCCCAGACAGTGCGGGGTGTTTCGTAACGATTCATAAAAGATAAACCGGCAACGTCTCCTGTCCGCTAATGCACTAGCGTCTACAGGTCTAACGCGCCGGTAAAGTGTTTCCAGTCAATTCCAAGTATGCCTGCTCAAACATGGAGATGTCCATACGTGCTTTCACCCTGTACTCGACCAGAAGTGGAATCTCTTTGGCGGTACAGTGAATGACGCTCCCGTCCTCCAGCTTGATTCTGGCTCTCTGCTCTCTGTCATTCATGCCCCAATGTACTTGTGGAACTGTTCGTTCAAGTTGTGGAATGCCTTCTTCTGTGCCAGCAGGAGCTTCAGCCTGCGCGTATCCATCATCGCCTTACCTCTAAGGTCATAGTCGGTCTTGAATGCATTACGGGCCTTTTCCCATGTGTGCAAGGCAGATTGGAGTGATTGGGTGTGGGAGGGAGTTGGTTTGGTTCGTTTCATTTTATGTTCAGTTCATTCAGCAGAGTATCCACATTCCCTATCAGCCTGTTCTTCCCGTTCATCGTGCCTGTCTTCACAGGACTGATGAACGAACTTCCCATTGGGGACTGGATTGTTGCAGTACGCGCACAGGTGAATGGATGCGGTGGGTTGTTCGGGGGTGAGTGTTTGTTCAGTTTGAAATTCCATAAAGTCACGATAGCAAGCAGGACACACCCTAGCATTGTGTACCCAGTCGATATGGTATTCTGTGAAAGATTGGCCACACCAACCACAGTGATGGTCTGATATGGGTTTTGTGGCTGGAATCATCGTTCAAATCTCCTTGTACATTCCATTCGTTGCAGGCATTCAACAACGGATTCGTTGGGTAGCAAGTTCCAGCCACATCCCGTTACCCCACCCTTCCATGATCCACGTTCCGGTCCAACTTCCTCACTGAAATTAACCCAAATCGAATCTCGGACCTTCCTGAATGGAGTCCATTTATAGCGTCCGGTCCATCGTTCAACTGTGACTGCTGCCTGAACCTTCTGCTGTTCTCCATTTAGCAGCGTATAAGCGTAATTGAATGTGCCAGTGTTCTCTGTCTCTGCCTTCTTTTTAGATTCGTAATCGTCCATGAACTTCTTTCCACAGACATGAACCACTCGCTTACGATCCAGAGACAAAACTTCTGACTTTATGTGAACTGTGGTGATGAATGGAATTCCGAATGAGCAGTAAAGATTTCCCCATCTCCAAATGAATTCTACCCGATCCATGAAGTAGAATCCCCAACTTCGGCATGAATCATCCCACCTTCGGGTGTCGCGCTTGGTATAAAGCAGGGCAGTGTTCACCCATAACCACAGGAATCCAGCAGCCAGTCTGATTTGGGTTCCTGTTGATTCTCGTTCGTCTTCATAGACTTTGAATTCTGGCATCTGCCATCGTTTACGCAGGCCACATTCAAATGGCTGATCTCCAGTTTTGTGATTTGCGCTCCTGAGACATGCCCCATCAAACCAGAATCGTGTATTTCCAATAGTCATATTGCCTGTGGAATCTTCGGTCTGTATGAGGGCATCCCTGCCAAATCGCACCAGTGCGCCATGTTCATCCGGTCCAGCACCCGATGATCGTACTTGGCTGCAATCATGGGCTTGTCCAGATTGGTCGTAATGAACAGCCACTTCCCCTGACACATATCCAGTACCCTGCACAACCGTGAAGTCGTTTCCCCCTGCTTGAACCGATCCACTTCAGCCCCCACATCATCCAGGAATACGATGTGAGCAGTTTTCAGGTCAGTGATTGCATCCTCGAATTCAGCGTTCTTGTCGTGCGAAGAGATGCTTGCCCACGCCCCCCGCCACACCGCAGGCACAGTTCCACCCCATCCCCCTAAAGATGCGTCTACGGCCATGCAGGAGAGCGCACGGGCCAGCCTGCGGGAGACGGTGGATTTGCCTGTGCCAACAGGGCCACTGACAACCAGCCAAGTTCCAGACTTGCGGGTATTGTTCATGGCATTGTGGTAGAACCATGCCCCCCACATGGTCAGACGATAAACAAGTGGATGATGGCTTTCATCTAGCCTGAAAAGCTTTGTCCGCACTGCTGAATGTACAGTTAATATCTTTGGCTGACATGTCCCAAAACCAGATTGGGTCTTTACACCCACCACGCTTTGCAATGCTTTGGTGATTTGGGCTGCGTTCATTGAAGATTGAATTCAGCGGGCCGGGCGCTACTCCGACTGTGGCTACGTGCGGGACGGTCGTATCGTGCCGCGCTTGCATTGCGCGTTCCGGCATCGAGCCGGACAGCTTGTTCCACCAGGATTAACATTCGGTGGGCCTTGTTACCGCGTTCCAGTGCCAATCCCTGGACGCCGCTGCATACCTTGGCACGTCTAGATGCGTGTCTGCTTTCCACGCCGCCGCTGAAATTGTTCAAATTCACGATGGTTCAACCCGTTCTCCATTCTGCACATGCCTGCACGGATGCCCACCCCTGCGACCGGGAAGGGGCACCCCACGCTCCCGCAGCCCGTGCTTCAGAAGCTTACGCTTGAGGGTGGACACGGACAGCTTCAGTTCGCGGGACACAAGAACCAAGTTGTTCTCGTGCTTGCCCATCAATTCCTTGAGGGTTTCGCACTCAACAACCTCAAGCTTGTTGTACTGAAGACCGTTACCGCAGGCGGCACAAATCATACGGAGTTGGTGAGCATGGCAGGATTGGGTACCTGAGCAGGGACACGGGTCTTACTGTTGTTCGCAGGTTTACTCGGTTCTTCCCCGGTATTGCGTTTCCGCCACATGCTCATTTTGGGTTATCTTGCTGTGCGTTATTGACCGTGCAAGATTGCACGATTGTTCTTGCTCTGTCAAATTATTCATGCGATTTATTCACCGATGATTGCATGGAAAGAGATGAACAGGAAGAACGGTTGGCAGTTTGGCCCTTGGCCCCCGCTGGAAGAAGTGCGTCATGGTGTGAATCGTTTCGTCTGCAAACAGAACCCATTGAACCAAACTCCCGAGCCTGTCAATTCACCTGAACGAACACCCGTACAAATCATCGTGATTGTTCTGCAATGAGAAGAATCGCCTCACTGTTTGTACTGGTACTGGCAGCCCTCCCGCTTCAGGCTTCCCCTGATATGGACAGGTTGTTGGATGCGGTGTGGAAGGCAGAGGGAGGGAAGAAGGCTCGTGTCCCGTACGGCATTACGACAGTACGGGTGAATTCACCCAGTCATGGTCGTGCGATTGCGCGCAGGACTCTGACTCGTGCGTTGAGTGAACGGCCTGACTTGCCCTGGATTGAAGCGACAGCGCGGGTTTATTGTCCGGTAGAGGCTGATCCTGTGGGACATCGTAACTGGAAGAAGAACGTATTGCACTTTTACAATAAGCGATGAGCAATATTTCGATTGATGAACTCAGACGCAGATTCCCAAACGCTTCCGCCAGTGTGCTCAAAAGGAATAGCCATGGTCATCAAACGGTGCGGAAGGATCGTGGGCCACAAGAACCGAAAGAAGATTGCGGGCAAAAGGCTGATCACAGACCCAAGAGTAAAGTCACACATGGAGGCAATTATCCGCAATTTCGAGTCCGAATTACTTTCTTTTATTCCGACAAGCGAAGGATCGACTTGGACGGATCAGCAAACACACTCCTTGATTGCCTCTGTAGCGCCGTCAGACGATTCTTGGACCGTTATCCCGGAACTGCACCTGACAGGCAAGCTGTGCGAAAAAGGGAATGAAGGTGCAGAAATAATCATCGAACGAATCCAATGAGAAAAATTTCCAACGAAGAACGGGACAAGATCACAGAGAAGATGGCCAACCATTTGGGGGTAGACAACGTAATCATCATTTACGGGGATCATGTGGAGGGGAAGATTGACACGATGATGTGTTGCCATAAAGAGGTTGATTCGTTGAATTTCGGGGAGAATGCCATCGGGGCATTGCAGACCCTTCTGCGTGGAGTTGATCGTGGCAGGAAGCAGGAACAGACCAAAACTGAATAGGCTTCAAATCCACACAGAATCATGCATCTTGATCACATGCGCCTAATTCTGGTGGTTTGGATGGCCCTGATTGCTGTTGTCGCTTGCTCAATGGAATTCAGGGATGTTTACGGGATCGTTCACAATACGGATGGGAAGAACGTGATTATAGTTGTGGGCAATACCAACTGCCCTCCACTCGACAACATGATCAGGTTTCAGTTGTCTGGACTGATCGAAGACTACCCAGATGTACTAGCTCTTGCTGTATTCCCATGCACGAATTCAGCCCCTGAAGCAGTGAAGGCGTGGCAGGCACGAGTACCTGGTGCGAACCGATTCTGTCCTATTGAACTGGACGCCAGAATCCCACACCCATTGCTGACTCAGTGGCAGAACATGGGGTACCCGCAATATGCAGGATTTGTATTCAATGGGTCAGGTGAATGCGTTGTGGAGTGGCCTTACTGGAAATCAAGACAGGCCGTCGAAATTCCACTCACCCGCGAATTGAATTCACTACGCATTACTGGCGGTAGCAATGGGCCTGTGGTATCGTTCAGGCAGACAAAGATTGCATGGAGGGTGATTACGAACAATGGACCAGCCACAACGTATCAACTTGTTTATCCATGAGAGAGTCAATATCTCCATATTCAATTAGGCCAACCACATCTGGAGGAATGCCTCAGTGTAGGTGTCCTGAGTGTGGATACATTGTGGATTCTGCGAGATGCATGGAAACTTCAGCCGAGCCGTCTTCTGGTGATGTTTCTCTGTGTCTTAATTGTGGTAGTGTGAATCAGTTCACAGACATCCTTACCCTGAAAGGGTTTCCAAACTGGCAAACGGAAGTTGAGCCAGATCAGTTCCGAATGTTAACAGCCGCGATCAATATAATCAGAAAGCGAGGATTGCTACATGCCAAGATTGAGAAATAGGGCCAACCTAGTTCCTTACGGGTTTCAATTCTACCAACCTCAAACTCAATGGAGTCTCCCTGTTGACCTGTCCCGTTCCTTTGACGTGACAGTTCAACAGATTTACGATTATCGGAAAGGCAACCCAGGACTGACTGCACAGCACAACCTGTCACTGGATCGAAACGTGATTGCAGACGAACTGGACAGATTCAACGCAGCCAGAATGGTTGCAGGTGGGTGGACGGGGTTTATCACGGAGGACGCCTCGGACCCCAAGATACCTCCGCAACTTTCGATCCCGGCCCGCCTCCAGCAGCGGGTTCAGGGTGTTGCGGAGGCCGCAGAAAACGCTAAGGCTGCTGCCGTATTGCTGGCTGAATGGCTGGGGGAGGGAGGAATGCCCGTCTCTACTGAACTGTCGAACAAACGTGCAGCAGTCTGCCTGCATTGCCCACAGAACGTAGACCCACAGTGGATTCAGAAGCTGGAAGCCAAAGCAGCGAAGAAGATCATGGCATTGTTGGCATGGAAACATCAACTGTCCCCACCCGTTGAACAGGAAGGGAAGCTCTTGACGTGTCAGGTATGCGATTGCTACCTGCCATTGAAGGTTGTGGTTCCGTTCAAGCACATCATCAAAGGGACCAGTGCAGAAACGATGGCTGAATTGAAGACCGTGCTGACGAATGCGGGGGAGAAGTGTTGGGTAGTGACGGAGGTGGAAGCGAAATGAGCAGATGTTCAAGATGTGGCAGAACTTGGGCCATGAGTGGAATTAACTGTGGGTGTGAATATGAACGAACCTCAAAGACCAACAATCGAAGAACTGGAAAGACTGCTAGCCAGCAACGAGCCTCTGGACATCGAAATTCAGCCAGACGGATCAATCAGATCAGTCCCACATGGAACGGCAAAGAATGCTGATGTAAAGCCAGTCACATTCAAATACGCAGTCGCAGAATATTACTGAATGAACGTCGTAATTCCTTTCCACAACGGAGACGCGCACTTGGCTATTGATCTGGTCAAGTGGATTGGGCAATTGGGTGGGATTGGGGATGGGCAATTGTTCATTATTACCGATTCCGCAATCAAGGAAGAACATCTTGTTTCAATTAGGCAAGCGCTCACTGGTATTCCACCAGAAACGAATTGGGTCGTAAATTCGGATTGGACAGCAGTGATCGGTTGGCCACAGGGATCGAATTCGTTACTCAGAATGGCCCTGTCTGGTTTGGGTGGACGAATCAAAGGCCATTGGATCTGGCTTGAACCAGACGCAATCCCGCTCAAGCGTGGGTGGCTGGACGCAATCCGTAAGGAATACGCAGCCTGTGGGAAGCGGTACATGGGGAATGTGTACGTCTGCGACAACCCACAACTGCCCAACAGGCTGATGTCTGGGATCGGGGTGTATCCGGCTGATGCGAAGGAAGAGTTGGAGCATTTCACCACAACCCAGTACGCGTGGGATGTTGAGGCTGCACGATTCCTGGTTGAGAACTGTGCCCACACCAAACTAATTCATCACTTCTGGGGGATTATGGGAATGCCCCCCACTTTCGCTGCTGCTCGCACACCTGAATCCCAGCCCAATACGTTCACGCTGGAATCAATTCACAAGGATGCCGTGATCTTCCACAGGAATAAGGATGGGACGCTGCTGGAATTGTTGAAACGGTTGAATTCAATGACTGTTCCTATACCAGAGGTTGAGACTCTTGCACCCATCAAGAACGATGCTGAGTTGATTGCGAAGATCAGGAGTTCGGTGGAAGATTGGTAGTATGGCCCGTCTTAAATCCAGACACGAATTCCCCCCAAATGGCTGGAAGTTTTACCAACCCCAAACCAGATGGGAATTGCCCGGCAACCTGTCGTTCAATGGGGCCGTGCTAGAGATTATCCAGCATCGCACAACACACGCTGGTTTCCTGCATCAGTACAAGCTGTCTTGTGATTACAACACGGTGGCTGATGAACTGGATGAATACAATGCAGTCAGGTGCCTGAATGCCGGGCATCTGCATTTCCTGTCTGATTGCACGCAGTCTAATGACTATGCCCCCACAGGCGAAAGAACGTGGGTTTCTGACGATGTATCAAGCGGGGCTAAACGAAGGGATGTGGGCAATCTGATTACGGTAGCCCTTCCGTTTTGCAGGAAGGACGCTGGATTGATGTTCAAGCAGATTTCGTGGATGGGTGAATTGGGCGGTGCCAGAGATCATCATGCCGTCATCGCTTTCGATCACGATACCCCACAACCCGATGTGGCACGAATTGGGGATATTGCGAAGGTAGTGTTCAGATCAGTCAGCATCTTCAACTATTCCAATCCTCCAAATACTCACGTCACATTTGCTTCCAAGCACGCATTCAACCTGATTGCTGGGTTCATGGAGAACGAAATTAAGACTCCGTGGATTTGGTGGGAAGCAGACATGACGGCACTGAAGCCAGGGTTCATGTCGATTCTTCAGAACGCATACGAACGGGCAGGAAGGGCTTTCTTTGGGCCAATCGTGCCACAGATGGGGCATATGAATGGGACAGCCGTTTATCCACCCAACACGTACTCACTTTGCCCCAGTCTCAGGGTTAAAAATAACGATGCGTTCGATACTGGCATGAATGGAGAACAGTCAGCGCAAAGGGCAGATGCCAGTCCGTTGATTTACCACGTCTGGTGCATGGATGGGGGCAGGTTCCACCCTCACGGACACGGGGAGGTTCCTCACAACATCACCCCACAATTACTGAATCAGGTTCCAGCACAGGCTGTGGCCTTTCACCGTTGCAAGGATGACTCAATCATCAGACTCTTGCGAGCCAGAAACAAATAATCATGGAAATCGTTATCGTCACATTCGCCAGAGACTTCTCGTATTTGGAATACTGCCTCAAATCCATCGACAAGTTTGCCAGTGGGTTTGAAGTGGTGACAATTATGATTCCCGTCAATGATCTTCCGATTCTCCTTGGACTGACTGGACCCTGGAACATCAAGACTCCTGTTCGTATCAGAACAATGAATGAGTGGCCCGGGGCCGGATTCCTGCATCACATGTACATGGTGATGACTACGGATGAGTGGAGGACCGGAAAGAGTCCATACATTGCGCACATTGACGCAGACTGTTGTTTTACTGATCCGGTGACACCAAACGATTACATGCGTGATGGGAAGCCGATTCTGAGGTACGAAGAATTCAACAGCCTGTGTGCAAGGCATCCTGCCCACATGGAGTGGTTTAATTGTACGTCACAGTGCCTTCCATTCCCAGTGAAGTACGAGACAATGCGTGCCCATCCCGCCGTTTACCATGTTGATACGTACGCCCGTGCTCGGGAACGAATGAGGGAGAAGACAGGCGAGGAAGTGAACACGTACATTATGAGGCAGAAGAACTCGTACCCGCAAACGTTCTGTGAATTCGTGACGTTGGGGAATGTGGCGATGCACGATCAACAGCATCTCTACACCCCAGTCAGGCAGAATGGAGATTGCCCAGACCCAGACAACAAAGTGATTCAGTTCCATGCCCCTGATCCCGTTCATTTGCCACAGGACATCTGGATTAAGGGAAGACAGCAGGTGATTGTTCCACTGGAAGTAATTCAAAAACTAGGACTCTAAATGAGCATTGAAATCAATCATCGGGAAGCTCTTGGGTTTTGGTTGAACAGGATCAAGAATCGTCCTGGCCACATTCTTGAGATGGCTGAGATTGGCTGTGCTCATGGGGGGTTCGCCAAGACTGTTTTGAGGCAGTGGAGGGGTGAACGGTACTGGATGGTTGATCCGTGGGCTGTGCAGGACAAGGAAGTGTATAAAGAGAACCAACCCACTCAGGAACAGTACGATCAGCAGTTTAGAGAGTGCGAAGAATTGTCTGAACGAGACACCCGTGTTCGTATCATTAGAGACACGTCAACGGAAGCAGCCAAGCAGTTCCAAACCAGTCAACTTGTCTGTGTCTATATTGATGCGAACCACAGCTATCGTTCAGCGATGGAGGATATGGATGCGTGGTGGGACAAGGTTCAACCCGGAGGAATTATGGGTGGGCACGATTTCAGAATGAAGACAGACGAAGGATGGTTCTGTGAAGTTGAGGAAGCGGTAAAAAGGTGGGCAATGGAACACAATGTCCCGTTCACCGTCACCCCCTGTACTAGTTGGTGGATCATTAAGCCGTAAATCATGGATCACGAGGCCATAACAGCAGTTATCACCAGAGATGGACCATGGGGAACTGGTGTGAATCCAAACCCGTACGCCAAACAGCAGGCAGAATGGGAAAGGCGCATTCAGTTCGCTAAAGATCGTGCCCACATCACTGATAAAATCACTTCGTTATTCGAGCCTCGTTACATCACTCCACCAGAAACCAGTGAGTTGATTGAATCGCTGGTGACAGCCTCCGATTCAAGAAAGATATTGGAGGTTGGGACGTACACTGGATTTACCACATTGCACATTCTGCGAGCCTTGGTAGGCAAATCGGGGGCCAAGTTCATCAGCATAGACGCGAGACCAGCATTCGATGCCACATGGTGGGAGCCGTGGTATCCGACTATGGAATTCATAAATGGCTGGACGCCTGCCATCCTGTCTGATCCCAGAATTCAAGCTCATGCCCCATACGATCTTGTGTTTGTGGACAGCGATCATTCTGTAGAGCATACGCAAAAGGAACTTGAAGCGCTGTGGCCACTCACCAAAGTAGGAACCATCTTCCTATTTCACGATGTGCCAGAATGGAAGTCCCCGCAGGATCGTGCTGCCCATCCTGTCCGCACGATGCTGTTGGAGAATGTGGCTCCTGGCAGGTTCTACGGTTTAATCGTGCCCACCTGTGAGCAGTTGGATTGTCTGGACGCTTGGGGACCGGGCTATCCCAAGGAATGCAATCCTCACTTGGGGATATTCATACGTAGATGACATGCGTCTCGTCATATCGTCCATTTGGCAAGTTCCCAGACATTGACCGGAACCAGATCATTTCCAAACACAGTTGGGAATCGGTCTTTGGTGGGATCGTTTACCTGAACCAATTCAACGTGCAGCTTTGGTCTGAACACACCACATTCACAGGCACAACCAAACGCCCACGTATGAGTGAATTGTTCCTCACTGCTGCGTTATTGGGTGGGGTTGTGGCAGTCTTGAATTCTGACATCGTGATTGGGAATGGGTGTTCTCACTTCCTTGAAAGTACTATAAGGAACGGGAATGCCTGTGGATTCTCCTTTCGTTACGAGTTTGATCCTGTAGCGATGAATTTGGAATCAGCCAGACAGGTTGATTCTGGGTTGGATTTCTTCATTGCAAATCCAGGAGTTTGGTACAAGACATTCAATGCCTGCCCTGAACGATTCATCATTGGGAATGGGGAATGGGACTCGTGGTTATTTGAGTACTGGAAAAGGAAGTACGGGAGATTCTGTGTTAACTTCACTGATCGTAAACTGGTATTCCATCCCAAGCACGGCGACAGGGAAAGGGAAGTTGACCCAGTACTAGCGTAGGCGTAAGGATACACTCATGGCAAAATTTACCAGTGCAGCCTTTGTTGAGGATACCGTCTGGACCATGCGTTTGGGGGACTACCCCCGCTCCCTGAACCGTGCCCGTATCAACGATCTGTTCAATGGGGTTGCCCCATTCACGGCTGAATCAATCAAGGCGACCAATTCAGTCACCAACGTCAATTTCCTTGAGTCAACCAAACTGGCCCAAGATGCGCGTGGGCAAGGGATTGGGGCACTGACCAAACCAGTCAACTACTTCACAATTACGGAGGTTGATCGTGGGCCAAAGCACAAACGCAAGGGCTTTGCCTCCACGATCACGAAGTTGATCAATCGCAAGGCGATGAAGAACAGCCTGCCTTATTACGAATCCCTGCGCTCAGTCGTAGCGAACGTAGTACTGCATGGGATTGGGCCAGTCATTTGGGATGACATGGAAAGCTGGTGCCCGAATGCGTTAGGGGTGGAGGATGTGCTTGTCCCAAGCAACACGAAGCTGACGATGCGGGATATTCCGTTCTTTGCCATCTTCAGGCCATATACAGCATTGCAATTGTACAGGCTCACTCACGGACCCAAAGTTGATCCTGGTTGGAACATGAAGCTGGTGAACGCCTGCATTGAGGACGCAGACAGAAGGATCATTGATTTCGGTGTCCCGTACTCAGACCTGTACTGCCCGGAAAAGCTGGCTGAACGGATGAAGGCTGACAGTGGGCTGTATTCGGCTGATTCAGTCCCAACGATTGATGCGTGGGATTTCTTCTTTTACGATGATGAGGATGGGGAAGCGGGCTGGAGACGCAGGGTAGTACTGGATGCGAACTGGCAGTTGGGAACAGGTGGATTGGCTGGGTATTCAGGAACCAAGTCTATTCAAGGGATGCGAACAAAGGTCGATACGAAAGGTGATTTTCTTTATGATTCAGGTGATCGGGTATATGCCGAAAAGATCAGTCAAATCGTTCACTTCCAATTCGGGGACCTGTCATCCGTCGCCCCATTTCGATACCATTCTGTTCGTTCCCTTGGGTTCCTCATGTACGCAGTTTGCCACTTGCAAAACAGATTACGATGCAAGTTCAACGACTCATTATTTGAGCACATGCTTCAGTACTTCAGGGTTCGTTCATTGGAGGATTACGAGCGCACACTCAAGATCAACCTGATTGAGAAGGGGGTGATTGATGAGACAGTGCAGTTCATCCCGAACAACGAACGTTGGCAGGTGGATGCTGGACTGATTCAGATGGGCTTGGCTCAGAATCGGGACATTATGGCCAGTAACAGCAGTTCCTACGTTCAGCAGAATCAGTTTGGAGGGAACCAGCCTGAGAAAACCGCAACCCAAATCATGGCTGAAGTGAACAATAACACAGCCTTAATCAGTGCAGCCTTGGGGCAACAGTACATGTACCAGAAGTTTCAGTACATGGAGATATGCAGGCGGTTCTGCAAAGAGAATTCCCGTGATCCAGATGTTAGAAAGTTCAGGTTGGAAGCACTGAAGTCAGGAATCCCTGAAGATGTACTTGATCCAGATTGCTGGGAACTTGAACCAGACAAGACGATGGGGGCTGGGAACAAGACATTGGAGATGGCGATTGCTGACAAGTTGATGAGTGTTCGTAATCTGTTCGATCCAGAACCTCAGCGTGACATCCTGCGTGATTATACGCTGGCTGTGACTGATGATCCTGGACGCACGGAACGACTCGTCCCAGAGCAACCTGTGCTCGTTACGGATGCGGTGCATGATGCGCAGATTGCGGCTGCATCACTGATGATGGGGATGAAGGTGGATGTGAAGGCTGGGATGAATCACATCGAGTACATCGAAACGATGCTGGGGCAGATTGGATTGATCCTGCAACAGATTCAAGCGTTTGGTAATATGGCCCGACCACAACAACTGGTTGGGATTGAGAACATGGTTGGGCATGTTGCCAAACACATTGCCATACTGGCTCAGGACAAGAACGAGAAACAGCGGGTCAAGCAGTACGGGGATGCGATTGGGCAGATAATGAATCAGGTGAAGATGTACCAGCAACGATTGGTGCAGGCTCAACAGGCTGCACAGGCGCAGAACGGTCAGCCCAGAATGAGTCCTGAAGAAGCTGCGAAGGTGCAGGCGATCAATGCGCAGACACAGGCGAAGATTGAGGCCAGTGCCAAGAGCAACGCACAGAAGACAGCCCAGAGACAGACCCAGTTTGAGATTACGATGCAACAGGATGCACAGAAGCACGCTGCTGACATGGAGCAGCAGGCTAATCAGGCGCTTCTGAAGACCGGTCAAGAGGCCCTTAAAGCGGAAGCACAGCAAAATGGACCAACCGAGTAAAATGCAGGTGATCGTTGATAGGGCTATTGAGGCCAATCTTAAAGGCAATGCTCATGAGGCGATAAACGAACTCATTGAAGCCGTGAAACTGCTTTCAAGGGCACAACAGCAGGTAATGGGTGACATTTCAGATAGAAGCTTTAGCAACACAAGCACACCAATTGGAAGCAAATGAGTCCCAGAACCAAACTACTGAATAATAAACCCTTGGCTGATAAAGTCAGGGACATGGTGGATGGGGAAGTATTCGATACGGCTGCTGATGCGGCTTTGTTGCAGTACATCGAAGAACTTCCAAGTGTTGATTCTATGGATAGATACGCCATAAAGGCTGCCCAAATTGATGGAGCCAAAGGATTTCTTAAACTCTTCAGGAGAATTGCAGATGCCACCACACCCAGACAGAAAGCAGGATTGCCTGACAACCTAGACTTCAAAGCATGAACAGAAGAGGCTTCATAACGGAAATCTCAATAGGATTGTCTGCGCTAGTTTTTACGCCAAGGCTGATTCAGGCGAGTTGGAAACAGCTTCCAGTCCAGAAGTTATGGACCCCTCATTGGGCGTTTCTTTCAGACAGATGGTTTCGAGCACGGCAAGTAGCATTCCATACAGAAAGAGGGTATCCGCTTAGTGAATTACTCCTTCAGGCACCGAGTTTTAATCGTGGAAATGACCCTGTTTTCTTGCGGCACAGCTTTTACGAGGAAATGTATCCAGTCGTTAAGGCTGCGAGTGGAATCATCGTAGAGCCATTTGAACACATGCCTGCAAATTGGAAACCAAGTTGTGATTTATGAAAAGAGGAGCAGGAACGATCACTGTATTCAGACTTCCAAGCGCCCGAACCGGTCCTCAACTTTGGCTTGAGGGTTGCGTGATCGTTCCCATAAATCCATAATCCATGATAGCTTAAATTGCAAATTATTATGCCCGAATCCGCTACCGCCTCACCCCCACCCCCTGCCCCCGACTTCACCCCCCTGCCTGTCCAGCAAGACTCCAGCAGTGGTTCTGCCCCACCGATTGTGCCGTCAGCATCCCCTCGTGAGATTGATGTTGGAAAAGCTTCAGGCGGGGCCAAGCAGGACAAGACGGGTTCGGGGATGGATGATTCGATGAGTGATTTGGACAGGCTGTTTGCGGAGACGGAGGCAAAGCCGGAAAAGCCCGCTGGTAACGCGAAGGATGAGAAGAAGCAGTCTGACCAGTCTGGGGACGAAAAGCCTGCTGGTGAGGCAGCAGACGCCAAGGAAGAGGGGTCTGGTGAGAAGTCTGGGGAGGACAAGACTGGGAACGGAAAGGCTGTCAGTGCCCCTGAATTGAGGAAGGCGTACGAGGCCCTGAAGAAAGAGGCTGCTGAACTGAGGGAGAAAGTGAAGTCCCGTGGTCCATCCGAGGATCAGGTGAAGGAATTGCAGACGTTTAAGGAACAGTACGAATCTGAGTACAAGCGTAGGCAGGAATTGGAAAAGGAATTGGCACAGAGCGCGTACGAACGATCCCCAGAATTCAATGAGAAGCACGCTGGCCCGTTCCGTAATGCGTACCAGAACGCTCGTAATCGCATTGCACAGTTCAAGGTGACTGACAGTGAAGGGGCAACCAGACAGGCGAGTCCTGATGATTTTGATGCGATCATGCAGATTGGGGATGATATGCAGGCAGCAACGGCTGCACGGGAACTGTTCGGGGATACGGTGGGACCGATTGTGATGATGCAGCGGGAGAAGGTGCAGGAATTGCATGGGTCAATGCAGAAAGCGATTGCAGATGCAGAAACCAACTTCACCAAACACCAGCAGGAACAGAAGGTGATGTCAGAGCGCAAGCAGGCGCATTTGAACAAGCTGTGGACGACGCTAAATACGGGTGCAGCCGAGAAGTACCCCCAACTGTTCAAGCCTGTGGATGGGGACGAAAAGGGCAATGAATTGCTTCAGAGAGGATTTGAGCTTGTAGATAAAGTGTTCATGGATGGGAGCCAAATGGACCCTGAAGAGACGATTAAACTGCACAGTCAAGTGCGCAACAGGGCAGCAGCGTTTGGGAGACTGGTGTACCAGAACCGTACGATGAGTGAGAAGATTGCTGCACTGGAGAAGGAGTTGAACGCCTTTAAGGATAGTGCCCCGAAGAATGGGGATGGGAGAGCGGGGAAGAAGGGGGAGGGGGAATTGTTTGGGGAGGATGCATTGGAGAAGTATGTTGATCGGTAGGTTGTTACGATTTGCTGTCATCGTTATGGCGATTCATTACGGCAAATGAGTCTTCCATATCGTTCGTGATTGAATCAAGTTCGCTGAACCATTGAATTAGGTCACGATTCCATACCCATTGCTCCCCCTTAAGGTCTCCAGTCACGAGTCTGGCTCGTCCGTTAATGTCTCCGCTGACTTCATTTACAATCCAACAACAGAAGCGTCTTGATGGAAGACTTCTGCCCTTAAGCACACTGGGATTGAAATAGAAATCACCAGAATTGCTCTTTTTAATAATGGCTGCTATTTCTTCAGGTGTTTTGTTCCAAAGCTTCTTCTCATCTTCAAAGAAGTTGGATAGCATTTTCAATTTCTTTTGTGCATGTATAAGGCTTCGTTTTACGTCTTTTGATTTATGGGTTTTCATTGGTTGTAAAATTTCGTGCGATCAGATCAAACCGTTCCCTTCCCTCCCGATTGCCAATTAGCTGCCATCCCCTCCATGTCATTCGATGTCCATTGACTATACTAACAAGACCATAAGTAGCGGCACATGAAATTGAGCTTTTGTATTTCTTTCCGGGTCTCCAGTTCAGGGTTTCTGGCGGAAACAGGTCAGGATTCATGTGAACGAATCTGGTGATGTTTTTCACATAATGAATAACCCCACTGGGGTCTCTTAAAAAGCATTCTCTGGCCCTGATGTGATTTGGACTATAGCGTTTAGATTGTGGTGTGTTTCTAATCTTTCCAAGATGCAGTTCTCTTGTGCGAATCCTATTCTTTTCAGACTGAACAGCGGCCAGCCATTTCGATTCATCCCTGAACAAGATTGGGCTGTGTCCTTTTTCCCGTTGTTGTATCCCGTGATACAGATAGGCACATTCTCTTGAGCAAGAGATATTACTTCTTGTCTTCCATGTGGTTTGGAATGTTTTACCGCATTGTACGCATACCTTTTCCTTGTCGTTTATTCGGATGGAGTTTCCGGCACACTGGGTTGAGCAATACTTTCTCCACGAATGATTTGGTTTCTCAAGCCATTCCTTTCCGCATTTCTTACAGGTTAATGTGATACGTTTTGGTCTCATAATGAGAACCTGCATAATGTGGGATGTATGCGGGCACGCATTTGGGGTTTGAGGAGATGGAGGGTCATGTGCTGGTTCCGTTTTCAATCTGTCTCAGTCCAGACTTGATCGACTCTTCTGCCGTCAGCCTGCGTTTAGCTGCCTCCGTAGCTGCTTCTAACGTATTGAGTGATCGTTTAGATGTTGCCATCGCAATCACTCCATGACTGCTGAACTGAGCGTGGAATTTGATTCGTTCTTCGTTCGTCATTTTATCCGGGTCTGCATCCTTGACCAACATTCTTCGGATGGTTCGTCTTGAGAGCCTGTGAATTCGTCTGGTTGCATCTGCTCCAACCATGTGAAATTCACCAGCCTTCAGCCTGCGAATTCCTTGACCCCGCACATGGGCGAAATACTTCCCCGTCTCACGCTGAACGATTAGGATTGCACGAGACAGAATCCATGCGTGTTTCTTGAACAATTCACGTCCCGGTGTCAGTGCCTGCAATTCAGCCCTTGTGATCAATTCGTGATGCTCAATCTTGTTTAGGTATCGAGCGATGGTCACGGAATCAATGTTGGCCTGATGTGGGATTGCTGACTGCATAAAATAGAGTGGTGTGTGGTGATTTGACTTGGGGTTATGTGCAGTGCGGTAGCTTGACGTGATCTGATTTGCGGTGCTGTGGGTTACTGTGTATTGGATTGCCGTGGCGTGAAGTGGCGTGCGTTTGATTGAGTTAGTGTGGCTTGCAGTGTTTTGGTGTGACGTGGAGAGAAATTGGCCCCTAAAGATGGTGTGTTGTGTCGTGCGTTGTTGTGACTTGATTTAGGGTGCAGTGGAATGCTGTGGGTTGCAGTGTAATGTTGTGACTTATCGTGCTGTGGTTTTGAGTGGAGTGGCGTGACTTGGGATGTAGTGTGGAGAAATTAAACAGCACGCAATGGGGGATGGTGTGGAGTGTTGTGAGTTGGCGTGTCTTGTGTTGGCACGAATTGCGGTGTCGTGTTTTGATTTAGCGTGCAGTGTTTTGAAGTGTTGTGTGTTGCGGTGCCTTGTTGTGTCCTGATGTGTTTTGGTGATTAAATTCGTTCTAACTTGGACACTTCAAATCGACCATTAGTTCCGCCCTTCTCAGCACGGAACTGGCCCAACCCAATGAACATCCCCGCATGGTCCAAATGCTCCCGTAAAATCTTCTCGTCAATCGCATCATCCAGAACGGCGATTGTAACGGTGGTCTTCCATGAAGTCAGGGTTGGGATGCAGCGAGCAACCCGCTTTCCTGAGCCTCGTATCCCGTCTGAGTTGGCGTTGATCCAGATTGGCTTGGCATCAGCACGAGTCATCCCAAGGTCCGCATCGTCCATCACGAGTAGGCCGCTCTCGAACAGCTTCGTATAGGTTCGTTTACCCTTACCCGGAACCTGTCTGCCAAGATGCTTGGCTGCTGCACAGATGCAGAACTTCAGAGCCATAGCTGGAATGATGCACCTACCAGCCTCGTTTACGCGAAGCTTTTCGAGGTAGCAGCGAACTTCAAAATCTTCGTGGGTTTCGCGGTCTGCGCGTTTGGACGTGAATGGAGCGCCTCCCCCTAACGGGGTGACGGATTGTAAGGTTACTCGGAATTTGTTTAACATGATGGAGTGATGTGGTGTGTTTTGGTGTGCCGTGTCTTGATGTGTCGTGTGGTGTCTTGAATTGCAGTGAAGTGAGGTAGGTTGGTTTGCTGTGCAATGGTTTGTGTTGTCGTGTCGTTTCGGGTCCGGTTAGACCGGACAAAAAGTCCGCTCAGGTGAAAGACCAGATCGAATGGGGCTGGTCCGGTTTCCCGGAACTGAGCGGACCGAAAGTCCAAAGTGTCAGTCTTGCGCCATTCGACCGGCTTTCACACCAGTCACGGACGAGCGGACAATCCACCACTACCAGATGTTTGTCAAATTGAAATCCGTTTGACTTTTACTTTACCGATAATTATTGTGCAAAACAGCTAGGCGTAATTGGCTTTCACTAGCGGCCATCACCTGTCGTTCGGGGTGGAATAAACAATCGAACTACAGCGTAGCGGTATGGGAACCAGAAGGTTCGCTGTTCTTCAAAAGAATCCCCAACGGAATCTCTCACGTACGAGAGAAAAACTTTTAACGAAGAACTAAAATGGCTAGTACACTTTCCTGTGGGGCATTTACTCAGTACCTCGTCGATCAGCTACCTGTTTATGATAAGTTGATTTTGGAGGACATTCGTCCGATGGACGGTTGGATCGGACATGTTAAGACGGGTACGTTCGAGGCGTACTCGGGCACAGAGCATACTCTGGACCGTTTCAATCACGTGTACCCGGATACAACCAAGGCTTGGTCCCGAACTCAGGCCAGTAATTGCATCGGAACTCCTTGTGACAAAACGGAATACTGCATTGGGTGGGGTGCGACAAGAATCACTTATTTTTTGGAAGAGCAAAGTTGGGCGACGCCATTACTTTGTTTCGATCAGGAAATGCACATCACAAAAGCAAGAGAAAATTTCCGATATATTATCGGAGGAATTCTCAAGCCCGCCACTTCGACCATCATGTCGAACTTCCTGCGTCGTCGTGCCCTCACGATTGGCACGGGCAAGAAGTGGGTGGCCAATGCCACAATGTCTGATTTCGTGCCCACCTGGGTCACTGTAGGCGGTTCTGAACTGTATCTGGACGTGACTGTGGAACCCACTTCCCGGCTCACTCCACAAATGCTTCAGCGTCGTGTGTCCCCACTCATGCTGATGGGCTATTTCGGGAAGAACCCGTTCGGGGACCGCAAATCCATTCCTTTGATCGAACTGGTCACTGGCATGGAAACTCTGTGGGACTTGGACAAGCAGGTCTGCGACAGCAACATCTCTGGCGCATGGCGGTTCACAGAATGGACGGCAGCCAACGAGTACTGGCGGTACGGCTTCAACGGGCAGTTGGGCAACTACGCAACCCGTGCAGACCCAATGGAGATGCGGTTCAACCGTGTTGGTCCCGTGGCTGGTGGCAAGATTCGTTTCCAGTTCATCCAGCCCTACGTGAACGTCGCATCCAGTGGGGCTGGTGGTGCCCCCGGTCTCAAGTCGATTGAGAATGAAGACTGGCAGAATGCTCGTTACTCCATCAGCTTCATCTGGCACAAGATGGCGATGGAAGCACTGGTCGCAGACGCAACCCCGGTCAATCCCGAAATGCCATTCTCGTCCCGTAACTTCGGTGGACGCTGGCAGTTCGTGAAGGACAACCTGGGTGCGTGTGAGGACGGGACAGTCATTGAGAACAAGCGCGGGAACAAGGGTCAGTTCATCAGCGACTTCAAGCTGTCGATCAGACCCATGTACACCGAATTCGCGGAAGCGATCTTCCACATGCGCAATCGGGCCTGCATCACGATCTGCCCTCCGTGTGGCACTGATCCTGGGTATCCGACTCAGAGCTACAACAGTTGCAATCCTGACTGCACACCGTAATCATCCGTCTGGGTTGATAGTAATTGGGAGGCTGGCTGTTTCGATGAGCAGCCAGCTTCCTTAATTCGCTCCGAGAGCAATCTTGGAGCGCGGATTGAAACATTTGAAAGGCACACAATATGCCAGTAATTTACGGGAATAATCACAAGGAGAGTGACGATGACGGTTACTCGGATGATTCAGGGATGGATTCCAAGGACGGGATGGCCAAGGAGGACAATGATGATTCAGCATCTGCGTTGCTGCCCAAATCAGTTCTTGGGGATCACAAGCTTAAGCCCGGAGATCAGGTCATTCTGGAAGTGGTCCACATTTATGAGGATGAAGTGGAAGTGAAGTACGGGAAGAAGAACAAGAAGGACAAGGATAAGGACGATTCTGACGAGAACGAAGACAAGCCTGATCGTAATGACGATGACGATAATTCAGCAGGCAGTCAGATGGACATGTCTCAGAAGCAACTGAGTGGCTTGATGGACGAATAATCATGGCAATCGCCTGCGATGCTGCCTCGTTGATGCTCAATGCCGCCTGTATTACTGAGTGCATTGCGCATGGGCAGGCGAACGCAATCAAGACCCAGCTTCTGGCTGACATTGCGGGTGGTTCTCAGGACCCGGGCACCCTCCTAGACGCTGCCCGCTGTTTCCTTTGCCTGACCCGTACACAACTACTGGCCATTCGCGTTTACCTGCTGGCCATTCTATCCGGTACGTCTCCCACATCTCAGGCGATACAGGATCAATCGTGTTGCCTGCAAAATTGTCTGACCATTGGTCAGTTGAGTCTAATCCAGATTTACATTCTGGCAGTCAAGGCTGGTGAGTCTCCTAATGGCAATCTCCTCGATCCTGCCCGTTGCTTCCTTTCCTGCCTGATGGGGATTCAGAATGATGCGATCCAGACCTACCTTCTGGCTGTGATTGCGGGTGGTTCGACTGACCAGCAAGCCCTTCTATCACTCGCTTCCTGTATTCTGGAATGCCTGTCTGGAGAGCAGTTGCTGGCTGCTGAGACGGTCCTAATGTGTCTTTGGGTTTAAGATATGCCATTTGAATGCGATGCAGCCTCACTGGTAGAAGCAGGGTGTTGCGTTTCCTGTTTGGAAGGGGGTCAGCTACAGGCAATCAAGACCCATCTGCTGGCCCAAATCGCAGGAGTCCCAACAAACATCGCTTCCCTGCTTGAAGCAGCCAGTTGTTTCTTCTGTCTGACCAGTCAACAATTGGCAGCAATCAGGGTGTGGCTTCTGGCTGACTTGGGTGGGATTGAACAGGACCCACAGGCGATCATGGATGAAACATGCTGCCTGTTGCAGTGCTTGTCCAAATTTCAAGCACTGTCTGCCCAAGTCGCAATCCTGGCTGAAATCAATGGGGACGATCCAAACAACGTTGCTGGGATGTTCAATGCTTGTTGTGAACTCTCTTGTCTGTCTGGAATTCAAAACGATGCGGTCCAAACTTATTTGGTGGCAGTTGCTGCGGGTGGTAGCACAGATGCAATCGAACTATTCGGGAATGCATCATGCGTTTATACATGTCTTTCACCGGGCCAGATGGTGTATGCTGAAACAGCGATGATGTGTGCATGGTCAAACAATCTGGGTGGAACGTTCTTCAGGATCACTGACGATTTGGAACGAAGAATTACTGACGAACTGGATAACAGGATTTGGAGAAATTGATTTATGGCTGATAAAAGAATCCAAGACCTGACAGCGGCAGTATCGGTGGCATTGACTGATCTGTTTGAAATCTCTCAGGGTGGAGTGGCCAGCAGGAAAGCCACAGGTAGCCAGATTCAGACATCATTTACCGGCAAACAGGATGCCCTTGGATTCACCCCTGAAAACGTAGCAAACAAATCCATTGATGGGACTCTTGCTGCCAATTCAGACACCCTCTACTCCAGCCAGAAGGCGGTAAAGACGTACGTAGACAACAGTGTTGCTGCTACTGCCCCATTCGTTGACACCACATCCATCGTAAAAGGTAGTGCGGATGGGACCAAACAACTGCGCTTCGAGGTTGACGGGTTCACAGCCGGAGCTACCAGAATCGCTACCCCTCCCAACCAGAACTTCACGATGGCTGGGATTGATGTTGCGAACGTGTTCTCAAGTGGTCAGACGTTCACCCCAGCAACGAATACGATTGCACTCAATATTACGGGAGTCACCGTAACAGCCGCTTCCAGCCAGACCTTCTCTCGCATTGTGGGGACGTGGAACACGACTGGCACTCCGGCAGCGATGCTGATTAACATTACTGACACCGCCAGCAATGCTGCCTCAACTTTTATCGAATGCCAGATTTCAGGAAACCAAGTATTCTCGATTGGCAAGACTGGCTCTCTTAATTTCGTTTATAATGTTCGCCAGACGTTCAATCCCGGTGCCAACAATTCAGGACTCAATGTGGGTTCTGTGGCCGGCGATCCTGGCACATTGGTAAACGGGGACTTGTGGTACGAATCTGGAGCCAATGAACTTCATGCCAGAATTAACGGTGTGACAGTAGCCCTGGGGGCAGGTGGCGGTGGTTCCCCCCCATTTACTGACGCGACAGCAATCATCAAGGGGAGCGCAGATGCTACAAAACTACTGCGTATTGAAGTGGATGGGTTCACTGCTGCTACGACTCGTGTAGCTACCCCACCAAATCAAGATTTCACGATAGCTGGTCTGGAAGTTCAGCAGACATTCACGAAGCGCCAGACAATTACTCCACCAGTAGATACGGCTGGATTGGTTATTTCAGGCGCATCAATTACTGGGGCAGACTTTAGCAACATCCTTGATTTGGCTGGTACTTGGAATACTACGGGTGCCCCAAGGGGGATTAAGCTTAACATCACTCATGTTGCTAGTGATGCGGCTTCACAGTTGCTAGACCTTCAGGTTGGTGGGAATACCATGTTTGGGGTGGATGTTACTGGATTTGCAGCAATATCAGGGGGCATCCTTTCTGGGGCATCCATTACCATAAATCCAGGGACATTAAATATTACCCCTGTTGTTAATACGTCTGCCTTGATCGTGTCAGGGTATTCGCTTACGGGAGCAAATACACAGCCTGTCTTTAACTTGTCTGGAACATGGAATACTAGCGGGGCACCGACCGGGATAAGTCTTAACATTACCAATACTGCATCAAGTGTATCTTCTAGGTTAATTGATTTGCGAGTTGGAGGAATAACGTTCTTCAACGTAGACAGGCTTGGAAACCTTGAAACAGCATCTGGAATCAATGCCGCTGTTGGAAATTTCACAGTCGCCTCAGACGGCTCATTCCAAGCCGCCGGTGGTCCGTTCGCTGTGGATGTTTCGTCTAATTTGACGATTAACAGCATTCTTACTTTCAATAGTTCTGGATTAACATTAACGGATAATGGCGCTGGACTTCTTATATCAAGTAATGCTATCTCACTTAACAATAATCTGATCAATGATGTAGCTGAACCAGTTTCACCGTCTGATGCTGCTACAAAAAACTACGTAGATAGCGTAGCGTCACTATCTGGATCAGGTTCACCGGAAGGGTCCGTAACAGCTTCGGTCGGAAAATCCTATCTGGACATTTCAAATACTGACAACCCAGGACTTTGGTACAAGGCAACCGGATCAGGAAACACAGGTTGGAGGAACCTAATTGCAGCAGGATAACATGAAAACATTTCTGGCACTTTTACTGACAGTAGTTGGTGTTTCAGCGCAGCCGTTGTTGCGCAGTGAATTAACCACTAACAATCCCCCATCTGGAATATTCTGGACCAACAGCATTTTCTCGGACTTGAGCTTTCTATCATTGGCGGACGGAAATGTGCCATCATGGAACTCAGCAGCCAAGAAATGGACCAATGTGGTTCCATCTTCTGGTGGTTCAACGCAGATGGTGGCTGCTGCAATAGGGGCATTGACTGTAACAAATATAGGGGTTGGGACAGCATTTCCAGATGCCGCTGGAGGGATAGGACTAAAGGGAACAAATAGTGGATTTCTTTTTGCTAATTCAGCTACTCCAAACTTAATCACGTACACCAACGGTCAACTGTTAATTGCTCAAACCAATCAAGCAGGATTCAGCAATTTTCTGGCAGGGTATTCGTTGACTCTATCCAATGGATGGCCCGCCGCGACAAACACAATCGCCTCTATGTTCATGCGGTTTGCGGTCAATGCGTTTCAGACTGGCACAGGTGCTACAAATGCAAACCAATTTGCGGAGTATGGGTACATACCGAATATCACTGCGGTCGGCACTACCAATGGAGAATGGTTATGGATTACGAGATCACTCCAAAACGGGATTCCGTCGACAAATATGATATTAACATCCTCTGGGGCCGTAACAACATTTGGAGGAATCACCGCATCTAGTGGAAGCATAGTCGCTACTGGTGGAAGCTTGGCTGCATTAAACGGGAGTGTTCAACCCGGTTCCGGTTCTGCCACCGGGGTTGGTATATTCTTCGGAGGGTCAACGACAAAGCTGAAAAGTGCGGTCGATGGAATCCTGCTCATTCAAAACGCAGCCAATGCTGATGCCTTTGGCATATCATTCGGCGGCACAAGTCAATCTAACGGTTTACTCAGAACAATATCTTCCAGCACCGGCAACTCCAATATGGTTTGGGAGTTGCGCTCCGGTAACACCAATCAATATGGCATATTGACTGTCGGGGAATTGCGCGCGACGAATTCAATATCGCTTACCAATGGCGCGTTAATTGTGGGTCCTTCTGGTGCCGCTGTGACGAATATCCTGTCAGCTTCGGCAACACTGGATTTCCCTAGCACACTTGCGCAGACCGATTCTGATTTACCGATCACTGTTACCGGGGCGGCTCCTGGGGACACTGTTCAGTTGGGAACTCCGACAATACCGTTAACAGGATCAACCTACACAGCCTTTGCATCAAATGACACTGTGTTTGTTCGCTTCAGCGTCTATGGGCTTGCGGCGAAAGACCCGGCAAGTGGGACATTCAAGGTGATCGTGACAAAGTTCTAACAATTATGACATACGAAACAACAGAACAGCAGGATTTCGATCTGCGTGATTACGCAGCGATTCTAAATGTTGGCAAAGGGGCAGAGCCGCCTGAGCCGATAGATCAATTGTTCACACGCCTCGTGAATGAGTTTATGAACGAGATAAGCAGAAAGGTTTCAGTTCAAAAGAAAGAGGAAGTTAAAGCCAAGATTGACACGCTTAACTCTGAAACTCTTGCTGCCATTGTTGCCATTATAGATAACGCTGCTATCGGGGGAGGGTTGGTGGTGCCATGAAATTATGGATCACAAATCTTGGACCATTCGGCACTGGGATTCAAACCATCGCCTGCCTGTATGGTTTCAAGTCTCTTTACGATGCTCACAATATTGGTGGGGATGCGCCCAACCTAAAGCTGGTAATGGCACTTGCGGCAGTGGGTGGGATGTTGTCTATTATTGGTAAACTGATCAGTCACAAAGAAACATCCACAAACGATGCCCAAAACTAAAACCATCACGTTTACTGAACAGGAACTTCAGGTATGGGAAACGCTCTGTGATCATGCCCTGAAGTCAGGGGGAACGAAGCTGGCCCATTCTGTGGTGTACTTCGTGCAGAAGTTCAATGAAATCCCATTTGTAGAAACACCCGATCCGCCCAAACCAAAATAAATTATGAGCACACAAATTCTACCCATTGGTGAAATCATACTGACGAACGAACGTGGATTAATTGGGGCTGGGTACGATTACCAGCTTCGCAGTGGACCAGGGAATGCATTTGATACAGGATCGTTTGGACTTCCCATTTCAGACATTCGCAGACTGCGCTTCGATCACTGTTTCATCATCACCCCGGAATCAATCCCATGGGTACCAGACGTGGAGGATTTGAAGGGATTCTTTCATTTCGTTCTGTCCAGTGAAGAGGGGGAGATCGTTACTGATGTTAAGAAGGACTTCTCGATTGATCCCAAATCGGACTTCTCCCACATCGTTCATTACATTGAGGGGCACAACCCGTGGTACAACATCCCAGCCGAACACGATAAAACCCCTGATGGGAAGTACACCTTGACCTGTTTCGTGAATCCATTGCTGGTTGTGTGCCAGCCAGTCAGTTTCTTCCTTGAAATCATGGGGGAGAACATTTGGATGTATGCTGCCCCAGTGCGGTCTGCTGCATTCCTCGTCCCGTTCCGTGAGGGCGTTGTGACGCGAGAGATGCTAAATCCTGCTGCCCCACCTCCAAAACCCGCTTGACGGGCACGCAAGAGCGAATTTAGGGTGTCTGCGTACAGAGTCCCAAGAGTCCATGGGCTGTCAGTTCGGTGGAACTGGCAGCCCTTTTTGTTTACGCTGAGTAGTTCAGTGCCCCCGCATGATGCAGATCAAGCGCCTTCTTCCTGAGCGTGTCCTTCCAGTCGTCATTCTGGGGCTTCTGTGGGGCAGCAACGGAGCGTAGCTGGAAGCCCTTTTGTCTGGCCCCTTCGATCAGTGTGGCGAGCCAGTCCATCAAGTCTGGGGACCTTCCCATTCGTTCCTTGGTTTTTATCTTAGGCTCAATTTCGATCCTGTTTCCAGCAACCATTGTCCACTCCCTGGTCATCCCATCCTCCAAAACGTCTTCAGTCAGGCCCCTAAATTGGCCAGCCTCCATAGCGTACCGGGTCATAAACCACAGTTCGGTCACAAATTTACTGAAATGTTCGTCACATCTCTTTGGTCGCATCTTGCGTTCAGACTCATCATAAATCTGAAGCTCTGTAGAGACGGGCCTTGATGTGGGCTTTCCCCCAAACTCCAGAGGATTTACGAATGGACTCCAGATACGGGAGAATGCGGTCCCAAGGGACCCCCTCCCGGTGGCGTCGTAGAATACGTGATTGGCTGGAATCCCCGCTTCAATGCACGCCTCCCTGACAAACATTACGATCTGATCTTCCGGCTCTGTATCTGTGCCAGCTTTAACTGGAATAATAACATGCGGCATCATGTGGATAATCAGGTCGCCATTGGCATCCAATCCAAACGAACCCCATCCTCCAACACAGCGATCTCCTCCAACTTCTCCGTATGCTGCATCCACTGCGTAGATTTTAGTCTGCCTATCATCTTTCCAAGCGACTTCCTCAAACGCCTTGAACTTGATTGCGATATTTCGTGTGAATATCCTGCGTCCGTTAAGCCCTGCCTTCCTGACACCCTTACATTGACTCCAGAACTGGAGACTGTCCCGACCATAGAAAGCAGCAACGGATTCAATGCTTTTGGAATTTATCATCCAAGGGTACTTCGTTGGCTGATCTTTGGGATAATCCTCATTTGGAGAATCTGTGCCAACAAGATTAACCGTTCTGCCGTTCTCAAAACGATTATCCCAAACTGTTGTCTTGGTGATTTCCCCTTCGGTTCCCCAACCATTTTTAGGTTCAGAGATGCGGTCCAACGGATCACCGATACCAAGTGGATTCCCAACGAATACCCCTTTGAAGTCGTGTCCTTCGCCAGTGCCGGAGTTAAGGTTGGCTAATGCATCCAAGTAGCCAGCCTTCATTAACTGCGATTCGTCTCCTAGTAGTCTCCTTCTTTTTTGTTTAATCCCCACGTACTTCCCTAATCCCTGCCATGAACCGCCAGAGGACATGCACGGGATGCAGTTGTGAACTACGACTCCATTTACGCTGTACGATGGGTGATTGTCAACCGAGAGATTGTAGACGCGATGTCCTGAATCACTAAATCCAACTCTTCCCTCACTCTTGTTTTCGAGAACCTCAACACTTGCCACCCAAGCGTGTTTAGTTCTTCCGTTCTCTTCGCGTCCGCCTTTCGCTTGAATGCTATCCGATGAATCCCACCGTCGATTTCGACTGCCAGTTTCAGCCACGGGAACGCTATGTCTATTTCGTAAAAATGCCGAACGTTTTTTCTGGTTCTCCTGCCCGTCATTACTCTGAAATGAAGTTCTGCTCCGATGAATGCTGAGGCGATTGCCTGTTCCTCTTTGGTGATTTTCAGATGATCTTCCCCGCTCTTGCGATCCCTGTTTTTCCATCTGCAAGATTCTCCGCAAAATCTCGTCCGAAACCTCGTCTTGGAAAGAATTATCGAGATGAATGGTTCCGCACATTCCTCGCATTTCCTTTGTTCTGGAAGCATCTGGCAGAATTTCGTGCAGAACAGTTGGTTCGGGTGAGCCTGAAATGCTTTTCCGCAATGAGCACAGTTCTGCGTCGTTCGCTTTGGTCCAAGCCCATTTGCTGCTGCCCAACGACTCGCGCATGTTGTGCTGCAAAATCTGCCCCAATGTGGTGGGCGACTTGGTTTTGGTTTTACTGGTCTGTAAATTGCCTGACAGAATTCGCATGGTCTTTCTGGAAGCCTGTCTCGACAAAGAGCAGAGCAATGTTTCCTGTTTGGGTATCCTGGTCCGAGTGGTTGGTTGCAAGAGGCGCAGAGTTTCATGTATTGAGAACACCCTATCGTAAGTCTTTAACTTACTCGCGTCAACCCATCCTCTGCGTGTAAAGAACGGATGCTCAGGTGTGCAATCTATGGTTCTCCCATCCGATAACGTTACCCTTACTAACTCTCTGGCAATACTGCATTGTATTTCTGTTACTTTACCGATACCGAAAGCATTTAACACTTCTTCTCCAGGACTGATCGTTTCGATTGATTTTTTTCCTGACGGAGTATCGACTTGAGTTCCCGCCACAAAACAAATAATCCCCTTTCTTAAATCCCTAGTCTCCCCCTCAATAAGATTGTCGGTACAAATCGCGTGCTTACTATCGAGCAGATGCCCCGGAAGGGATGGGTAGCGATCTTTCGCCTGCTTGAACATATTCTTCATGTCACCCCAAACACGAAGCTCCAACCCACGAACGTCTGTGGACGAAACAAGAATGAGTGTGTTGTGGGGGAATGCGAAGTAGTCAGTCAATGCGTAACGCGTTAATGCACAATGAGTTTTTCCGCTATCTCGCGGGCCTAGCACAGCTAGGATTGTGCTTTTAAGCGTCTCCTCTAAAATCAAATCGCTCCATCTATGATGGGCGTCTTTAGGCCATAAAAGTTGCATCAGACGCTTGTAGTGGAAAAAATCCCCCATCCCCAATGTTTGACCTTGTTTCCCCTTCCAGCTTCCGCCCTTACGTATGCAGTATAGCTCGATTTCAATTGCATCCATAACTGGCGGAAACGAAAGCCCGTACAGGTTTTTCTTCGCTTTCGGATTCCGCTTTGGGCCGCTGAAACGTGGCACTGTGGGGTCGTTCGGATTCGCTGGATTTTCGCTCATGCCGGGGGTAGTCTGTGTTCCGTTAACGGTAAACTTTACTGATTATGGCCCAAGCCACCAACGGAACCCGTGTCACAGACGGGTCTACCACGTTTGAGGGTGGAATTGACAGTGGGCGCATCCCAACGATTGCTTCTCAGTCTAATCCACAAGGGCTTGCTCGCAACGAATTATCATGGGCAACCAACGCAACCATGCGTGGTGGGGGTATTTCCCCACGGGCAGGCTGGAAGCGATTAACCAAGATCAAGAGTGCCCCTGGACTGTTTCAGGGAGGACAGATTTACGAGCCTGATTTCGCGTTCCCATACCTGATGGTGGACATTTCAGGGCGAACCTACCAGATCAGGGTGGATACAGACAACAGCGTTCACGATGTGACTGGCCCAGCCATGCCTGCCAATGAGGTTCAGCACTGGATCAGGCAGGGGGAACAGTTCTTAATCACTCAGGATGGCGTATCTGAACCACGAGTTTGGGATGGGGTTCAACGACGCTTGATCAGCGCCATGGGTGGTGTCCCACCCTACCTGCCCATCGGTCAACCCATGGATTACTTCATGGGCAGAATGTGGGTTGCGTTTGGCCGGGAGTACATGGCGGGAGATATTGTGTTCGGTCCTTCAGGAACTGCCCCGTATCAGAAAAGGGATGCGATCCTTCACAGCACCGAGAACACGTACTTGTCTGGGGGAGGGAACTTCATTGTCCCTACGGTTGCTGGAAACATTCGTTCACTGGACCATACGGCCAACATGGACACACAGCTTGGTGAAGGGCAGCTATACATCTCAACCAGACGAGCCATTTACACATTGAACGTTCCCCCAACCAGGGCAGCTTGGTCAATGCTTTCAGAACCATTACAGCGCATTGTCCAGAGACAGTTCGGTGTGACATCGGATCGTTCAGTTGCTCCTGTCAATGGAGACTTGTTTTACCAGTCAATCGACGGAGTAAGGTCCCTCTTGATTGCAATTCGTGACTACCAGCAATGGGGACAGTCAGCAATCAGCCGCGAACTGAACAGGGTCCTTCAATTCAATGATCGTTCACTTTCAAGATTCGGAACAGGAATCAACTTCAACAACCGGATGCTTCAGTCTGTTCTCCCAAAGCAGACTGCTGCTGGCGTAATTCATCAGGGAATCGTTGCCCTTGACTTCGACCTGATCAGCAATCTTGGGAGCAAGCTGTCCCCCGTGTGGGAGGGGATGTCTGAGGGGTTGCAGATTCTTCAGATGTGGAGTGCGGACTTTGGTGGTCTGGAACGAGCATTTGCAGCCATCGTTTCCCAGAACCCACTGACTCTTGGGGACATTGAACTTTGGGAACTGACTCAACAGGACAACTTCGATGAAGATGACAGGCGTATTCAGTGGTACATCGAAACCCCTGCCTATACCTGGGGCACTCAGTTCAGTCTGAAGAAGCTTGATTCTGCTGAAATCTGGATTGATCGGTTGATTGGGAAGGTGGAATTCAAGGTTCAGTTCAGGGTGGATCAAGACCCATGTTGGTACGACTGGTTTGAATGGGAGGAATGCAATGCGCGTACTTCATGCGAACTGGCTAGTGATCCAGTCTGCTACCCTGAAGACACATTCTGTCCTGGGTATCGCGCAACAATGACACTACCGAACCCTCCCGTTCATGCAGGACACGGAAACAATCGACCCATCAATATTGGATACCAGTTCCAAATGCGTATCTTTATCAAAGGCTACTGTCGAATCAGGGGCATACTGGTTCACGCACAGCCACGGGATAAGGCCCCGTTTGAGGGAATCGTTACAGAAAGCTTTGTCCCATGACAATTAGGCCCTGCAACGAATTTATAGACTGCGAGTGTTCGGATAATCCGTTCATCAACACGAGCGCGGAAGCACCTGACCCAAACCTGTTCTTTGCCAGAAAGTATTATGCAAATAATCCCTCACTGAATGAGAATGATTCGTGGTACGAACGATCATCTTGTTTGGGAACATGCTTCTCTGAAGTCTCTCAACAAGATGCTGAAGACTGCGCTTTGCGTAATGCCCAACTCTGCACTTGGGACCCAGTTCGGCCAGAACTGACACTTCTGTCTGATGATCCCCCATCAACCCCTCGTTCAAACATCTTTGGGAATGCAGCCGTATCGTGCAGTTCTCCCTGCCCCACAGGACCAGACTTCACATTCACGGTTCCTGCCAATACGTTTTACGCACTGACTCAGCAGGAGGCTGATGCAATCGCTCAGTCGATCTGTGATTACAGGGCGCTGGTATTCAGGATGTGTTCTGGAGTGCCCCCTGAGCCTCCCATCTGTGACGTTACGATCACGAGCGTAATGCCGCCCACATTCACACAGGATGCAGAGGTTGGAGACAGTGTGGCGATGGGGGTGACATTCAATTACACCGGGACTGAATCAGCAGTCTTCCTGTGGTACAAGGATGGGGTCCCATACGTCACGACCCAAAATCCAAGCCTTACTTTGGATGATGTGCAGACATTCGATGCCGGGGTTTATCAGTTGCACATTCTGATTCCTCATTGTCCACCCGTACTGTCTCCGAATCTTACGCTAAACGTACTGTCCTGTTCCCAGACTGGTTCCCCAATCCCTGATCCATTATTTGATATAGACCAAACCCCGCAGGATTTGGGAAGCTTTGTCACCCCTCCCAATACGAGTGTTCCAGTTGGAAGCTTCCCACCCGGAAGTTTTGAGATTACGTACGAGGAAGGGGCATACGGACACACCCTTGGGACAAACCCGTGCCCACTGGACCCATTCGCATACCATCAGGGATTCAATAGTTTTGTTGCTGTTGGGTTTCAGATTACTCAGCTATTGGGCTGGTTTGGACAAACCTGCGCAGCAACAACTGGAGCAATTACTACGCAGATTATGGGTGGTGGTGGTCCACTAAATGAAACAGTGGACCATGAAGGCGGAAGTGCTTCGTTTGTCAGTTCTGGTCAGGATGGGGTTCCGGGTGCCCCCAATCCTACGTGGCACGTTGTTTACACCCCTTCACCCCCTCCAGACACAGCCCAATTTCAGATTGAAGATGTGGCTGAAATACTTCCCAAGCTGGCCCATCCAGACTGGACAGATAGTCCACTGATTCCAGTTTGGGATGGTAAATTTGCAGGAACCGGAGCCGATCTTATTGCTCCAGACCAAATTGTTAGGTATGGAATCAGTGCCTCTAGTGCTTGTTCTGATGCGAAAAGACTTGGCAATAAAAAGACTGCCGAGACATTGGTTGAAGGTCCACGGACAGGACAAGAAATAGCAGATACAATAGATGGGACGGGGGACCCTGATACGGCAGGACTTGGGGCAGCCCTTTTGGCAAGTGGGATGCTGGTTGCAACAGACAAGTACTGGTGGTTCCAGGCTTGGGACTGCTGTCATGGTGCAGGAGGGGTCGAATGCGTTCCTCATTTTTACGGATGGCTGGGTGTGAAAGAGTACGGTGCAGACATTGACGGCAATTACAGAAAGATTTACGGGCCACACCCGGAGTCTCCTGACTGTATAACAATAACAGAACTTTGATTATGCCAGACTTCGTTAAAATGCCAGATGGTTCACTGATCATGGTCGGGACACCTAAGGCCCAACCTTCAGCATGGGAACGATTCAAGGCGACAGTGCGTGCCATCCCTGATCGTTTCAGTCCCAAGCCTGCCCCATGGTGGATCGAACAGCCACGACCCGTGCCTGTTCAGGCACGAGAACCAATGATACAGGTTCCCGTGATGCAGCAGACTGCCCAACAACTACTGGCCCCGTCTCCCGGTGCTGCCCCTGTGAATGATTTCGAGGAAGCTGAGAAGGAAGCGAATAAGCGTGCAGCCATCGTGAAGCAGCTTGGGGATGTTCCTCGAAACATGCTGGCCAATGAATTCTTTGTAGGAAGAGAACGATGAGAACCAACTTCGCAGCAGTCCGTGCATCCCGTATTCCTCAGGCTCTTGGAAAGGACTCCAAAGACGGACCATCGCTGGCATCGTACGTGAATGAAGCGCAGATTCGTTTGCTACAGGCTGCTGGTGAGGCTGGTTGGTGGGGGACATGGGCACGAATGGCATTCACAGTCAGTCAAGATGATCCTTTCATTACGGTCCCACGGGAAGTGGCCAGACTGATTGACGTGGATGTCTGTCGCACTCCTGTCCCCATTCAGAACCAGTTTTACGAATTCCTTCAGTTCGGGGTGGGAGAACAGCGTGTTTTGCCAGAAGCCAACAGAAGCAGCGCGTGTCCAGTTGGGGTGTACGATCGGGGTGAATTCCCCACGTTCAAAGACATCACTTCTGGCAGCATGGTACGGGTCTACATGACGAATCCCGCAGACAATACGAAACGAATCTTCTTCAGTGGAACCAACTCCGCAGGGCTTCCAATCTACACGATTAATGGAGGGAATCAGGTCAATGGGTTCTTCCTCAATCTGGATTCCACCCAACCATTCGTTGAGTACATGGTTCCCATTGGTCAACTGACAGCTATTGCCAAGGACATTACGTACGGACCCGTGCAGGTGTTTGAAGTCAGTCTTGATACAGGAGAACAGACCCTGATTGCCGTACTTGCTCCTGGGGAAACGACTGCTTCGTACCGTCGTTACTTCCTTCAGAACCTTCCCAAGCGATGCTGTGAATGCAATCTGGACATGGCCACCACACCCATTCAGGTTTCTGCCTTGGCCAAACTGGAGATGATTCCAGTCGCTGTGGATACGGACTACCTGTTGATCGGGAACATTCCCGCACTCAAAGAGGAATGCCTGTCAGTCAGGTATTCAGAGATGGATACGGATGAAGCGATGCGAATGTCGGAGTTCAAGCACAAGAAAGCGATCAGGCTCTTGAATCAGGAATTGATTCATTATTTAGGCAAACAACAGCCAGCCATTGGATTCAAGCCATTCGGGTGCGACACTCTTGAACGGGTTGCCCTGCAAATGATTTAACTTATGGCCACTACCCCTCTCGATTACATCCCCAAGATTAACACTGGCGTGAACGCTGGTGGATTGCCACCCGCACTCCTTAAACAAACTGCTGCCAGCCTGTCTGGCGCACTGCGGGGTGAACTGCCAGAGGATGTGCAGAATCTCCTGATGCAGCAGGCAGCCGAGTATGGGGTTGCTTCTGGAATGCCGGGCAGTCAGTTCCAGTCGTACCGTGGGTTGCGCAACTTGGGCCTGACCAGTCTGGATAGAATCAGGGGAGCAGAGGGAATCCTTGGGAATCAGTTTATCAATCCAGCACAGGCACAGGAGATCAATTTGCGCGCAGGTACAACCAGAGCAGGACTTGCCCAAGCTGGCCTTGAACTGGCACAGCAGAAGGAACTGGAACAGGAGAAGCTGGCACAACAGGGGACCCTGACTCGTGAACAGCTTGCGAATCAGGCTTCCATTGCTTCAGCAGGGGAGGCTGGCCAGAATTACCGGGCATCCCTTGGACTTGCTGCCAGTGCAGCAAATGCTGCTGCCAATAGGGGAGGCAGTCACGGTGGGGCTGGTATAAATATCAGTGGAGGAACCGGAAGCGGTGTCGCCTACACTCCCGGTGGAACCGGGCCAGTTGGTGGTATTTCGTACGGTTCTCCATCTGCTGGATTTGATTGGGCTGGATATTACAATGCCACAGGATTAAGCCCGGGAGCAGGTACTACCTATGGTTCCAATGGTGTTCCAACTTATGACAATTCGTACGATGATAGTGGGTTCACGAACTACGATGATGTGATTGACTATTATGGCTACTGAACCTGGAGATACGGTTTACAATCCCAACTCATTGAGAATCGTTGGGCGGGGTGCTGACTCTTCGATTCCAGAAGGGTTCATCAGGGTCAATGACCAGCTTCAACGTTCTCAGGCAGCCCCACAACCATTGCCGTGGTGGATTGCGCAGGCTGACGAAGAAGCAGAGGCTCGTAGGATTCGTGATGAAGCCCAACGTCAGGCCAACATCGAAGAACAAGACCCAACCGGACAAGCAGCAAGGGGGATTGAACGGGCAATGCAGTTGGAGGGGGCGTTGGGTTTCGATGCAGACAGGAAGCGCGGTGTTCCCATTCAGGAAGCACTGATGAAGTGGGCACCCAAGATGTACTTCAGGAATCCAGCAGCAGTCGCAAGAATCTCAAGGGACTTTACCCAATCTCAGCCCTTCACCCCTACCGAAACAGAAGTGGGTGGACAGCGATTGATTCAGGTGTCCCCTCGTCAATTCAGGTTCCCCCCACAACAGCAACCTGCTGTTGATGTTAATGCCCCCATTCCTGCTGTTGAAGTTAGGAGTCCCAGTGGGGAAGTATTGGGCCATGCAGTTCGTGGGAGTAGTGGGGCGATCCATCCCATGTCCAAGACCAAGGACAATCAGCAACTCTCGCCCTCACAGAAGTTGCAGGTTATGCGTGCTCAACTTACTCAGTTGAATGATCAGCTAAAATACGCTTTGGGAAATCCAGAACTTAAAAAGTCACTAACCGAAAAGCGTGATGCAGTAATGGAATCTATTTCAGAACTTTCTCCCAGCAAATCCAAGGCTGATTCCGCTCCTGCCAAACAATCTGCTCCCGACAAATCAGAAGCACGCAAGGAAGCTGAAGCATTGATCAAGAGCAGACCTAGAATCGCTGATCAAGTACGTGCCCGATTCAAGCAGACGTACGGAGAGGATCTGTAATGCCTACTGGTTTGTTCGATGATTTGGTAGAGACGGAAGAACCCAAGCCTTCCGAAACAAAGGGGTTATACGATGATTTGGTTGATCGGGATGAGGGCACAACACTTTCTGGTAAATACTTTCCCCCCGAGGAACGTAAGGGTGTTACGTACGAGGGACATTACTACCCATCCATCTATGAGATGGAAAAGGAAAGGGAAACACAGGTTCGCAAAACACTTCCCAAGGGAGCATTCCAGCATTTCAGGGAAGGGGTAACGAAGGGATTCGCTGGCTCTGCTGCAACAGGTGGATACGTCCTGACTCAATCAGATGACAAGCTGAAGAGCCTGCTTCTGTCTGAGCAAGAGAAACTAAAAGCTTCTGAAGGTGAACCCACCCTGACAGAGAAGGCTTCTGAGATTGCTGGTAATTTGCTGGGGGCAGGAATCACTTCTGTTGCAGGTCAATTGGCAGGTGGTGGGAAACCAGCACTGGCTGCACAGTTCGGATTACAGTCTGCGGGAGATTCATTTCTCAAGGCCGGATTGAGGGCCATGGCAGAAGGCAAGACCCCTGACGAAGCAGTCAAGATTGCCCGGCAAGTAGCGATTGCGGGTGCAGGGATTGGGGCAGTTGAGGGGACAGTGGTTCCCACAGGTGGACTTGGGTCTGCTGGCCAGATTGCCAAGACAGCAGGTGCAGGTGGAGCGATCTTTGGCGGGGGTGCAATTGCCAGGAACGTTGCTGAACGAGCAGCAGGACTAAAGACCCCCATCATGGAGGGGGTGCCGCAGGCAGGATTATTCGGGGCAGCTTTCCCCGTCGCTTTAGGGGGAGCCGGTGCGGCAGCCAGGGCATTACTACGCAAGGGTGCCAGAACACCAGCACCGGCCCTGCCCGAGCCAATCTCTGAACCCATTGCCCCCACAGAACCAATCCCACAGGTAACACAGGAAGCCTCAATTCCAGCACCAGAAGGCTTCCCACCGCTTCCAAGGCGTGAACCCTCGGGATTGACGATGGTTGAAGCCCCGACGCAGCCACAGCCATCCAGAGGCGAAATAAAGGCTACTCCCGCATTGCTTGAACAACTGCCTCCCGGGAAGTTGACTGAAGTACCAGTCAGTGAACTGCTTAAACAACCAGTTGAACGTGGCCCATCACTGGCAGCGGTAGAGGAATTGGGTCAGTCCATTCGCAGGCGTACTGATTTCGAGAAGGCTCGGGCTGAAACAGTCTCCCAACAACACGAGGCAATTGTTCACCCCGACAAGCCATTGACCGATAATCAGCTTGGTTTGATCGAAGACAGCCTTCGCAAAGCAATCCTTGAGAACCAGATTCCCGGGGAGCGTCCTGGGTTCATTGCTGGTAGTGGATTGGAGAAGTGGGCCGATGATGTCCTGTCCTCTGACCTTCGTGGAAGAATGTCCATCAATCCTGTGGATATTTTAACCAAGGACATTGCAGCGTTAACGATAAAGGGAGCCAGCGTACTGGAACGTGGGATCAGGGATTACCCAGCATGGTCTGCTGAGATGTCCAAGTTGTACGGGGAGGAGTTCAAACCAATTTTACGCAAGGTCTATATGCAGTCCTTGCAAGTGAAAGGAGCAAATGCCCTACAGCGAGAAACAGCGCAGGTTCTTCAACCTTTGCGCGAACAACCCGGAGAAGGCCAAGGGCAAGTGCCCGTCCAAGAAAGAGTCAGAGAAGCTGGCCCACGAAGCGAACAGCCTGTACAACCGGGAGAAACCGGACAAGCGCAAGTTCCACTGACTGAGATACTTAACAAGCCAGTGCAAGAGATTGCTGCTGCCTACGAAAGCATCCCACCTGATCAAATCGCCAGCTACGGTGTAGAGAACTTCAACCGTGCCATAGGGGAAAAGGCAAGTACGCCTGAAGACATTGCTGCCTTAAAGGCGATGGCTGAATCGCACAGTGCCAGAATCAACCAGCTTAAGAAGGATGGCAATTTCCCTGAAGCAATGAGGCTGTCAGGATTCCAGCCAATGGAGGCGTACAAGTTTGCAGTTGAGAAAGGCCAAACGAAAGGGGGTGGTACTCCTGAAAAAGCGCAAGAAACGAAAGAAGCTGTACTGACCCAACCCCAACCTGCTTCCCGTGGCATTGCAGCTTCAGCCCGGGAAGCCTTGGGTTCTGGGATTGTTCCACGTGGAACAGGCGGGTTCGTTCGCCTGCCTGAAGGGACTGAACAGACCATCCTTGGGACTGCTGGTAAACTGGCTGGCAGGTCTGCCCCACGTACTTCTGCTGCCTCAGAACAATCAGGAAATGCCCTAGTGCGTTATGCCTCAAGCCATATCGCAGCCAAACCCATTGCCAGGGTGATGGCAACTGAAGTTCTGGGTGGGAATGCTGCCCCTGAATTCAGTGAACGGTTGGGGGCCGTGCTGGTTGAGGACAGGCTGAGAGCAATCCGTGATTCGTTTGAGCGTAATGGGCAGACCAAACAAGCCGGAGAGGTTGGTTCCGTTATCGGTAAAGATTGGTCTCCTTTGAAGACTGAGGCTGATTTCGAGGCTGCCCTGTCTGACCCAGCCATTCAACACGCCATCGAAGTACACAAGGCCACAGTTCAGCCCGAAGCACAGAGGATGCATGAAGTCACAGAAGGGGTCGTAGCGGGTCCAGGATTGCGTACAGGCGCGTTTGTCAACCTGAAGGCAGTTCTGGAGGATCAGCCCGAAGGAACGTTCTCAGGGGCATTCAGGGGCAATCTGGAGAACCCCCGCCATCTCAAGACCAAGTTCGGGCAGAAGGCAACAGGTACGGCGCAGGAGTACGAACTGGATTACCGGACGTTGGCAGAGCGAATGATGGAGGCGAATTACGCTGAATCAACCAAGCGTGAACTACATCAACAACTTGTGGCAGATGGGTTAGCCAAGCTTGGAGTGCCGGGTGATTCAGCCCCACTGTTTCATGGGCAGAAAGGCCAACGATTCACGATTGAGCGTAGAGGTGGGAAGGTTGAACACCTGTGGGTTGATCCCAAGATTGCGGGAGAATACAGGCAGGCGATCAATACCGATGGACCCATTGGGGAATCGGCTGCTTCGGTCGCAGCCAACCTGCTCAACAAGATTCAGTTGGCTGGTCCCACAGATGCGGTGTGGCACACAGCCAACATGATCAGTTCGATTGCTGGCTCTCAAGGGGGGAAGACCTTGCTCACCGATTTAGCCCGCAAATTCCCGGGAGTAAATATCATTGATGCAATTGGGAGGGTTGTCCTGAAAGCTCGTCAGGTATCAAATGATCCCGAAATACAGAATCAGTTGGCTGAAATCGCCAAGATCGGGGCATTACGTGGGGAAGGTCCTCCAACCCCGGTTCGTGCCAGATTCGACCCAAGACGAATCAGTGATGCTACCCACAACGCACTGCTGGTGATTGATCGGGCGGGCAGGTTGGTTCGTGACGACTTGTACCAGAACCTTGTTTCCCGTGGCTTGGTTGACGCTAGTGAGGCTGGAAGGCGCGAGTGGATCAATCAGATGGGTCAGTACAATTCACGGCTCATGGGGCAATTTGAGCGCATTATGAAGGAGTCTGGTCTGGCCCCGTTTATCGTGGCTGGTCGTAACTTCAATCGTCAGGCGATGCGCAGGCTGTCCCTGTCACCCGGGGTGAAGGCAGCCAACCTGCAATCTGCTGCCTTGATGCGTGGGGTGGAATTGTTCGGGACAGCAGCAACCCTGTTTCTGATCCCAGCTACCATCAACTTCCTTACGACAGGTAACGTGAATGGCAGGCCCGGAACCAAGTTCGGTCAGATTGACACAGGTAAGGATTCTGGGGGCAAGCACATCGTCATTGATCCTGCTCAATGGATTGGGATTAGGCGCGGGTTGCGTATCACAGGAGCACAATCAACGATTGAGGGGATTCGTGAGGGGAAACCCATGCAGGAGATTCGCAATGAAGCGATCAGGGATGTGATTGGTGGATTGATCCATCCATGGGCAGGCCCTGCCGTCCATGCCGCCTCAACTGCCGGGACTGGATATTCCCCCACGCTGTGGAAGGAATCCAAGAATCCGAAAGACTTCGGTGAGAACGGACTGGCTGCATTGAAGCAGTTGAATCCAACCATTGGCGCATTGTTCGAGGGACACGAACAGCCAGGGACAACTCCCGCAGGCAGGGCTGGAATGTCACTGGCTGGTGCGGGTGGGGTGAAACTGGTTTCTCCTGTCACAGCCTCACAGCAAGTCGGAAATATGGTTCGCAAATGGATGAGTCTTTCTAAGGTGCCAGAGATTCGCAAACGATACGATCAGAAACAGCAACAGAATTTTGGTGAGAGCAAGTATAAATCAATTCGTGATGCCTTAAAAGCTGGAGACAACAAGGCAGCTAAAAATGCTTATGAAGAACTCTTAAAAAGAGTTCCAGAGCATAGAATTTGGAAGGCTTTTGAACCAAAGCCATCATTTACAGGATCAGATGTATTGGAACCAATGTTTGTCGATTCCCTTTCAGCCAAAAATCTTGCTATCTACAATCAGGCGCAAGAGGAACGTCAGGCCATGTGGCAAAAGTTTCAGACGGCTGTGAAATAATCAATCCCTGCTCGATACGATCCAGTCCAGCGTGATCAGTCCAAGAGCCAGTGCAGCAGTTCCCATCAGTACAATGATTCGCCACACTTCCCCATTGATGTCCACGTTAAAGATCATCATTGCCTGATTTGGTAGAATGCTGATCCACGTACTGATTCCTGATCTTCCCACTCCCCAATCGCTTCCTCCCCAATCGTCAGTTCCCCTACCCGACTCCACGGACCAGCCAGTGAGGCTGACTTGTCGATCCCATGTTTGTCCCCCGTAATCCCAAGCATCGTAATCTTTGGTCCCTTCGATCCCATCGTAATGCCAGCAGGACTCCCGACCATGCTGGGTGATCCCGTAGCGGGTGGGATGGAGGCAAGTGGGGGCCAGAGGTTGCAAGACTCCCCACACGTAATGCAGTGGTCAAAGTCCATGCAGAACAGAAATCCTCCCAGTCTGCGAGGAAGTGGAAGGATGATGTCTTCGCCAGGATGGATAGTACTTTTGGTCAATGTCAGCCAAGGTTCACTGCGCTGTTCAGGTACCCGCCATAGACTCACGACAGTAGCAGTAATGTTTGTTGGGAGTGAACAGTACTGCGTGTCTCGTGCGTGCCAGCGAATCAGTGCGTCGCTGGTCCTGATCCTGAACCATGACGAACCATCAGAGTAATTTCGCATGGCAATCCCTTGAGCGAACGATTCCTCGAATGTGGTCCATGCTCGTGTTGGGTCAGGGACTGTCCAGTTGGTACTTAATGGCCAGCCTGAATCGTATTCAACCGTAGTACTTCCACCAGTCAGCATAAAACGCGGTCCACCTGCTGTGGAGCATTTGCTGGTGATGACTTGCTGTGTAAGGCCAAGAGAATCGAACGTAGTGGAGACTTCGGTGAGGTTGGTAACGTCACGCAACTGCTGGTTGCGCCAGAAGGTGGGGGTATTATTTGGATTCGTCCATTTATCCACATGAGTCCCACGAGCGGGCCATGCTTGAGGTTGGGCACTTGCGATCAGGGGGATGGTCAAGGTGAGAAGTGCCAGGAGACGAGTTGATTTCATTGTATTACATACGTTTTGTTTGATGGTTCGGTACTGTAGGGGGAATCATTCAGGAATCTGGTTCAGAAGGGTTTCGATCATCTCCCCAAGATCATCCAGGCTTTCGATGGTCTGACTAGTGTCCACCGATTGATCAGCATACACCGCCCGTATCGCATCCATGGCAGCCTGAACTAATTCGTGATGCTTCACCCAATGATCGTGTCTGGGGTCCGTGGAAACGACAAGCATGGTTTTTTTACCAACCTGCCTTGCGACTGGAGGTTTGGGATGTTTGCCCCTGTAAATACGGCAGTAGAGGGTGTGTGGGGCAATCCCGAGCATCCTGCTTTCGAGGAATAGCCATTCCTTGAAAGGCATTGAAGTCATGCGGGTTTGGCAGGCAGAACAGCCATCTTCTTGATCTCTGTTTTTGGCATCCTCAGAATCTCAGACAGAAGGACAATTGCTTCTGGCCCCTTCTCTCTCCTTAAAACAATTCCACCCATTGGATGAATCGTTTTAATCCACCACGGGCCATGAAATGCCTTCCTGCCACTATTGAATCGGTCTATAGCCAACCAGACTTTATCACCCGGGAAGGCATTTGTGACGTAGAATTCCTTTGGGTAGTTCATTGTGCCCAGCTTGGGACTGGAATCCCATAACGTTTAGCCTTGGCCAGCTTGGAATACACAGCCACAACCGGAAGGCCAGAGACGAATGCGGCTGACTTCGCATCCTTGGCTGACAGGATGGGCTGCATCTTTTCCTCGAATTGTTCGAGCATGTATTCAGCAATAATTGTCCGTGGATCAGTTGTCATGACTTCCGAAGTACGCAGGATGAACTGTTCCCCATTGTGCATCAGCTTCGCCATGCCTCCAGGATAAATCCCAATCAGCTTCATTGGACTGCGGGGAAACTTGCCCTTAGTATCGCACACTTCGGGATGGATGTAGACTGGTTTGGTTACTGGCTTCGCATCTTCACCCTGCGCTGACAGAAAGTACTTTTCCTGAAATGTGGACGGAACTTCGTGTAATTTCATACAACCCTCGGATCAAACCCATCCCTCAAGTATCTCCACAACCCAAACGCCTGCTGGAATGCTTCGTAGTAGTACGATTGTTCGCGAGGCCAGATGTGGGTGTAGAGTCTTCCCTTGGACAATTCATTGGTGGAGATGATGACAGACATTAGTTTGGGTGGCACCGGAAACGATTCTGCGTAGGCAGCCAACTGCATCGCCCACTCATCGTAGAAGTTGGGCTTGTCTTTTACGTCCTGACTCTTGAAGTCGAAGACGAACCCGTTTTCGTTAAAAACCCCACCCAAGTCCAAAGTCCCTGCGTACCCCAATCGCTCAGAACCGATTGTCATTTCAGTCCCCATTGCCTTTATCCCGTCCTTGAATTTCATCCACTCACCCATGTACGGCTGCATATCATCACCCACAGGCTGCCCCTGTAATGAACCCGCAATCGCAGCATGAATACGGGTGCCCAAATCAGCAGCCTTCTCCCTGTGCTGGTCAGAATCCAATTCAACCCGCAATGCGAATGAGTCCAGGTCTTCACCTTCGATTCGTGGAAGAGTCAGGGCTGACTGCAATACTTGGTTCAGCTTGTATCGCTCAAGCACTGGCTTGTGAATGACTTTTAGAATTTCAGTAACAGATGGCAGCAGTCCGAATTTCTTGGCCTCTCGTAATGTGGGGGCTTTATCTCCTACCCCATCTGCCTTCTTGACCGTCCAAACAGGGGACAACTGCCCATTACCGATGGGTTTGTACCATTTGGGGGCTTTGGCGTTGAAGAGTTTCATTCAGCGGGCGGTGTTACTTCTGATGTGGAAAACAATTTCTCAAACTGATCCTTTAGCTTTGGGAAAACCCGGACCAGTTCAGCTTTATACTCATCACTGAGTTCCTTTAGCCTTCCGGTTTTTACTTTCTCAAAGTCAGCCTTCCATTTGTCTGGTACTTTGAAGACGTACGTGGCGTAGGTACAATCGTACGAATCATCGAATGTTGTCACAAAGTTTGGATCAACATAAAGTAATTCCTCTCCATAGCCTTGCCCCCTGTTTCCACCACCTACACGGGTATAGACATGGATGAAGTCATCATATTCCTCATGCTCTTTATCGCGCAGGAAACAATCTCTGTACCTTGGATATTCGTCTGGATGCCTTCCCAGCATCGGGAGAACAAAGAATGTGGCTGGACTAACCCCATTGATTATGTTGTACAGGCTCATATCGGTGTCACATTCATCGCAGCCAACCCCTTCTCATTCTCAATGGGGGTGAACAGGACTCGGGTTCCGGTCTTTATAGTCTTGTACGGTTTCTTGCCTGTTTTTGTGAAACCATTCGTAATCACATTCAGTTGGGAATGATGGAAGAACCTGTCTTGCGCTTTGTCTGAGGAATCACAGCCTTCAGGGGTGATGAACCCGTACCCTTTGACTGTCATGTAGAACTTCACTGTTCCTGTTTGGACTCTTCCATTTGGTTCAGAATGGAACATCGTCTTCTCCTTTAGCGGGCTGTGAGTCAATAAATGCCTGAATAGATGCCATCACATTATCGAACTGCGGCTTGGTTGCAGGACAGTATTGCAATGGCAATTCGTCTAGTGGCTGATCATTCCCCAATGCTCCCAATGAATTGAAGTACTTGGCAGCATTCTCTTTGATGGGCAGGAGTAGGGCCAGGAACTTGTCCTTCTGTTCCTGGGTTGCGATCTTGCCCGTAATCCCCAAAGCCCCCTCACGGTACAGTTCATCGGTTTTGGGGAGCGGGCCAGCAGATTGGGAGGCAATGCGGCCCCCAGCGTTATCCGTGCTGGGCTGGGCCTGTTGGGGGGCAGGCTGTTTAGCCGCACTGCCAGATTGTTTGGGTTGGGTAGGGTCTTTGCGCTTGTAGTAGCCAGACGGGCGTACCCGTTCATTGCATGGCATCGCAAGGTCAACATTCGCGTACACCTTGCCAGACTCTTTCGTGCTGTGAGAAACGAAGACGCTGGCTGGCTTGAGCAGGAAATCGTCAAGGTCGATTGCTTCCCCTTCCTTGATTTGTACTCCTCCACGCCACTTCGACAGGAAGGGGCCTAGGCTACCCTTCTCGTTTAACGTGGCTGTGAACATACGAGCCACAATGAACGGTCTTCCATCGTCCATTAGTGCATCAGGCAACTCCCAATAGAACCTGACCTTATGTTGCATCTTGCCCCCGAACCCGGTCTGCATCCCAAGGTCTACAATGTCCACGCACACAGCTTTGTGCAGACCAGCAGGGGCGGGTACGAAGTCTCTGTTTTCGTTAACGAGTTTCATTCAGTTAGGATTGTTTGCTTGAACCATTTGATGATTTGAACAGAAGCCCAGACAGAATGGACAGGCCAAGAGCTTGCAACCATGAGATTGTTTTAAGTCCAAAGATTGCAGGCATGAGCCAATTCCACAGCAGCCAGACCGGAATACTGACCAGTGCGGCAATGATGACAACGAGTCCAACGACTCCGATTCCGACGATTAGGTGTTTCATTTGAGATTAGATGAGCGCGGTAGAGAATTGCACTCTACACTGTGAGTTTTGTGGTACGTATATAAATCACAAGCTTCGCCACACTTAGGCCGCGTCTTATTCCGCCACACGCTCATAATTAAAACGCATCCGCAGGCATCGCTTGCGAAGTGATGTGCCGTGTGGAATGCCCGGCCCTGCGAATGCGTAAAGTGATTCATTGATTAACAGGAGCAGGTGAATGCCTCGAAATATGAGGCATCAATCTTTTGTCCAAGAACAATGCTTAGATGCTCGAACAATTCTTCAGCATCTTCAACGTCAGCAAGTTCGTGGCAGTCTGATCCTTTGTAATAAATCCAGCGTTCGCGCTTCACGTAGCGCATGAATTCTGAATATCCGTTATCGTGGCTGTCTGCCCAATGTGGGCAATGCCTTCTCACATAGCCTTCCAGCCATTGCTTGGATGCAGCCATTTCATCTGAAGGTTCAGATGGCTTTGGCGTGTCTGTGGCTGGGAACGCAGGATGCACCCACTCATGGCGAAGGGATGTGATGGTTTTGGGGTAGAGACAAAGCCAGAAGGATTCACCTTGCTTTACTCTGGCCTTAAGGAAGGGGTCAACAATTCCAATCGAATCTGAAGACGCGAAGGCAATTCCATTCTCCAATCGTACATGTTCACCAGCCTCCAAAGCCTCTCCCGCCACTGCCGGAGCCACAGCGATATGAATCGCATCCCTTCCAGGATTGCCTGTAATGAGTTGACCCAAATTCGTTTCACTCATGCCCCACCCCCATTCAACAGCTTGGCTGCCTTCTCCCTGTGCGTTTTGGCCTGTGCTTCCAGTTCTTCAGCAGTGCGAATCATCCCAGAAGCTGTTTGCTGTCTGTCTGGCAAGCGACTGACTGCCTCAGCGATTGATCCAGACACCCCACACTGCCCAGTCTCGTTCCACGCTGCCACATAATCCCCCACCAAATCACAGTTGACCCGCATTGAAAGGGAAGTGAGTCCGTTCTGCTTTGCCTGCTCCTTCAAATACTCAAATACCGCTGCTTCGTTGATACTGCTCATGCTTCGTTGGTTGGATTGTACTGCTTCTGCTTCGCTTGCTATGCAATGTTGCACGGTCAGGATTGGATGTCAAGTGCCCGCTTAAAGGCAATAGCTGCCCGGCAATGGCTTTCGTAGTTAAAGCCCTTTGGCTTGGTGTTTAGCCACTTCTCAAGGGCATCATCGTCCAATTTGAGGCTCATTCCAATCAGTTGACCCGCTACCAGAATCGCGTTCTGAACTTCGGGTTGTGTCTTGTCTTCTTTGTCTGGCATGGGTCGTATTCGCTCTAGGACTGCGCTGGGGGCGTTTTGTTTACTTGGGGGTGTCTGGGGACGGGTTGTGGGTTAAAGTGGCTGTAGGGCGATTCTGGGAGGCAAGGCGTTCATGTTTACGGGCAACCAGCTTCACGATGGCCGCTTTGGCCTTCTGTCCCGTCAACCAGCGGCATGTTCAGAGTAGCCCCACCGAACCCTTGGAATCCGTCTCTGGGGCTGGTTGTGTTCTGTGGGTTGTTAGTAACGTAAACATTCTCCGCAGCGTGGGGGCAATCAGCTACCAGCCAAGTGCGGCCAGACTTGCCAACGTGCTTGTGGTACTTCTGGCTGACTGCTTCAGCTTGACCGGAGAACATGCTATAGCTGTCAGTCACGAATTCACCGGGTTTTGCGATATAGGGTTGTTTCATGGGAATTAAATGCGGGGCCTCCCTGCCCCTTGTAGGAGCCGATGGTTTAGTCGGCAGAGTCGGGAGCGGGTTGTTCCTGGGAAATCTCTTCCAGCATATTCTCTGCAATCTCATGCCAATTGACTTCAGACAATGCTGCCCCCATCAAGTCAGCCCAGAACCCTTCCGTGCATGGGTTGGATTCCTCGAAATGATCCTTGAGGGATGCAGCGAGAAAGCAGGAAGCATCCAGTTTCCTGTCATCATCATCCTTGCCCGTTCGGTCCCATGCTTCCTGCGCTTGTTCAGCCCAGTACGCTTGGGATGATTCTTCGTTGTCGATCCAGAGGGAAACCAACCACGATTCGTAGTTGTACCAGCCGTTATATTCCTTGTGCGTCATACTTCGTTACTTCGTTTATGGGTTGCTGTTGTTGTGTACTACCTGTGCAACATTGCACGGGCAAGAATGGATGTCAAGGGGTGGGTTCGTGTTTGTTTCTGCGTAATTCTTGTGGGATGGGTTTGGACCATCGGCCCTTTCGCCAGATACGCCACTGGCCATTGGGGAGCAATCGCCAGGATGAACACCAGCAGCCGTGCGTACGTTCGCGGTACCACTTGGGGCACGCCTTGTCTGTCTTTCGCAGGGGCGAACTGGGCATGATGTAGGTGCAATTCAAGTGATGGAATCCGATCATGTGGGGTTATACGTTGGCATTCTTGCAAACCTGAATGACTTCAGCAACGGTGCGTTCTGGTCTGTCATTCCATTCAACGATTCCTTCTCCACCGATTGCTTCGTCAATTAAATCAATCACTTCGTTGCGTGCGGGGACGGGGTAATTAAGACACCAGCCGTACAGGCAAAATGCGGTGCGACCGTCAGGCAATCCCTTCTCAATTGTTTTCTGGCACCATAAATCAGGAGCCTGTGACAGTATTTCGTGAATCTTCATGGGTATGCCCCGTAATCGTTCTACGATGGCTGTGGGGGCGTTTTAGGGGGTTGGGTGGTGTCAGGGGATGGTTTGCCAGAACAGGATGCGTGTACGGGGCTTCACAGGCAAAAATCGCAGAGTTCTTCGGTTGTAAAGGCTTGGGCATCATGTTGGCCTACACGACAGCCAAAGAATGCCTGTCCTGTTGTCAGGAATCCCTGAACCACGTAGAGAATCTCAACGTATTGCCCCGTACTTCGCAGGCGAGCCGTGCGGTACATGTGGGCTTTGTCTTTGATTTCGTCCCAAGTGGGGCAGAAGCAGGGACAAGAGTCGATGGGGAGGGTGAGCATGGAGTTCATGCCTTTGTTGCGTCTAGTTCAGAGTCAGTCAGTTTGTCTTCAGGACGAATCAGGTAGAATCCCCCCGACTGCCATACGACAACGGAGTCAGGCGGTCTTCCATCGGTGATGATGGTGGCGTAATAATCCCCTGCCAGTTTGGGCATGATTGCCCCATCCCGCATGAATTCTCCCCCGTACTGATTGGAAATCCAGGAATCAATCAGGGATTCAAGGTCGAGGGGTGTTTCGTCAGAGATGGGGACTATGTACTTCTGACCGGAAGCACATTCTTCAACGAACAAGTATTGATCGGGCCAAGGTTCAAAGCTCATACGGCAAAGAAGGAATACCCGCCATTATCGCAAAGCATGGCGCGTACGGGTTTATCGTGAATTGAGGGATGGGACAGACGGTAGAGCAGGATTTCCTGGGGGCAATCTTCGTTGCCGTCCATGATGGCGAAGGATTGGAAGTCGGGGATGGGATTGGCGTTATTCCAGTTCTTTTGCGCAAGGTGCGTATCACGCAACCAGGAGCAATCGTCGGGAGTGTTGAGAAAGGTTTGAGTCATACAGCCTGCTGAGTGTGGGAGTTGAAAAGCTTATGGGCTTGTTGAATGGCGAATTGGGTTGTGATGTACCCGTGGGAATCAAAGACACGGGAGACAAGGGAGTGAATAGAATCCCAGTCAATTCCCCGAGCATCGGTGACAGTATTGTTTTCGACAACAATTCCCGCAATCGAGTACCCGTCTGAGTCCAGCAATTGCCAGCAATTGACGGGTACGGGAATGAAGCCTGGAATCGTGTAGGAAAGGCCAAGGTGGATTTTGGTTTTCATGCTTTGAATTTCTTGGGGAATTTCTGTTTAAGGAAAGCGATTGTGGGGTGAGAGGCTCCGATCATGTCTTCACAGAAGGCGTTTAGTTCGTGCGTATCACAGTCAGCCTGTCTGCCGTTCAATTGGAATTCGACTAAATCCCCATTGGTTACTGAGAATTCAACGTAAAGTCGATTGTCAGATAGGGTAGAGCAGGGCCATGAACTACCGTTCCTGTGCGCCCAATCGTACGTTTCCTGTGTGGAGAACTGGAATCCAGCGAAACAGCCTTTATTGTAAACTTTCATGCCTTGTCTTCGGTTGATTCTGTTAAATACTTTAACCCGTCCAATCTTGCACAGGCAAGAATGATTGTCAAGTGAGGGATTGCAGAAGTGTGCAAATATGCATACCATGTTGAGAACATGGCAGAACCACAACGGGAAGCAGAGGACGACGATGAAGAAGATTCAGACGAAGTGGGGCCAGCGAACGGATTAAACGGAACCACAGAGCGAGCAGAGAGGGTAAAGCCGGGAAGGAGAACGAGTCTGCATCAAGTATATGAAATGCAAAGGGATGCATTCTTGATAAGTAAGAAGCTGGCCGGAACCCTGACTGCACCAGTCGATTCTTCTGAGAAGCTTTCCAATGACGATCTAGCCAGACTATCGTCTGCATTCAGTTCTGTATCAGGTGTATGGACTAAATTGCAGGACACTAAGCGTGAGATACGTGGTAAGGGTAAGGTTATGCCAGTACCTGCTAAACAGCCCACTCCCAAACGTACTTCCTTCGACATAGACGAACAGCCTGCTACTCCGTAGTTCCTTCCCGTCTTACTCCAGGTAATTCCACGACAGACTTCTAGCGTACTTCCCTCCGTCTGCTGTGCCGTACTAGTACGTACCACTAACGATTCCACGCTCGCTAACGCGAGTTACTCCCACCACGCACCCAACGAGGGAGTAGGCTGACAACGTATAGTCCATGCTTGGCGTACCTACTATCAGGCGTAATTATTACGAAAGGAATCTCTTTTATACGGTCAGACCGTCCCTACGGGGTGGAGGGGTGGGAGGGGAATTTGAATGGTGGTAGTAAGGAAGGGACCCTATTTATTCTTTTTCTTTCTTAATCCATAATACGATTTCCTTCCTACAAACTGCTTTCCTTTTCTCTCCCCAAATTCCTTCTCAATTATCCCCAAAGTACTTCCTAATTTCTTCCCAAACGAATCAGGCTTCTACCAGAATCAATCTGAATGAAATTATCCCCAAATCACGTACTAGTACGTACTGGTACGGATCAGGGGGATTTCTTGTTTTCAAAGCCTTAGGAGTCGGGAACCCTATGAATCTGTCTCTGACTCTGTATGTGTGCATTTTGATAACAAATGTTGACAGACTGTAACGAATGAGGTAAATGGTTTAGATGATTGGATTTACCAAGCTGTTTGGGACGATAATCGCATCCTCAATCTGGGACCTTCCGCACGCAACGAGGGTTGTTTGGATCACAATGCTGGCGCTAAAGGATCGGGACCACATGGTCAGAGCCACGGAGAAGGCATTGGCCTTGATGTCAAGAGTGACTGATGATGAGGCCAGGATTGCTCTGGAGGCGTTTTCATCCCCAGACCCAGCCTCTCGTACTTCTGAGTTTGAGGGCCGTCGTATTAAGGCTGTGGAGGGAGGATGGCTGATTCTTAATGGGGAGAAGTACCGCAAGCTTCTCTCAGCCGCAGAGCGCAAGGAGTATAATCGGGTCAAACAAGCCGAGTATCGCAAGCGTAAAAAGACAATCGAACATGATGGGGCGTGTGCGGGGGCAACTCAGGCGATCAACGAAGGGTTCGCTCGCTACAACAAAGAATGACCAAACGACAAAAGGAGTACCAGTTGTTTCTGGAAAGCGATTGGTGGAAGATGTTCAGGGTTCGAGCCTTGGCGTATTATGCCGGACATTGCTCGAAGTGTCTTTCCAAACAACAGATTCACGTTCATCACATTCGATACCCGTATCCATGGACAAAAACGACACTACAGGATGTTGTTTTGCTTTGTCACAAATGCCACGAGTGGGTTCATAAGGATGAATGCCATATACTGTCTGGCTTAACCTCGAAGCAGTGGCGCTTCATCCAGAAACAAAAGGATAAGAAAATTCGTAAGAGAATTAAGAATCGAATGCAGAAGATGCTAAAAAGACTGAACAAGAAAAGGAGTCAGAATTATCAGCATCATCAGCTTACGCACAACAGGAAGGCACAGGATCAGTGGCCCAGAGACAAGTGGCATCCTACCATTCACTACTAAACCTCACCACGCCCATCCTAGAGCGAAGTTTTAGGAGCAGATCGTTCTAAAGCTGCCCTGGCCTTCCTGAAATCACCCATCGTAACGATTAGCGTGATCGGAAAGCTGTCTGGCATCTTTTCATTCCACTCCCGTCTGGATTGAGAGGTTCTTCCGCTTTCTTCAAGAAAGCGTTCAAACACATCAACGAATGGCAGCAGTGCGTTGTACAGTTGATCTTTTTCGTTCATCACGACTTCCCATCCCTCAAATCAATAATCTCCTGCTGTATTCGTTCCATGCATTTCCTGACCACCCTCAAGTCAATCTTAACGACATCATTGTGGGCATGAGTCCCTTCCAAATCAGTCTCAAATGCAGTCAGTGCCAGTCCAATCTTGTGGACATGATACATGAGCAGTTTGGCGGTGTGGTCGTTTAGGGGTGGGTTCATAATTACCACCTGTCCAATTCTCGTTCGTACGCTTCTCTAGCTGATTCATGCGCACTGTCACGATAGTCTCGCTGGAGTTCACGAAGCTCCTTCCACATCTGATCTTTGGTGATTCTACCCTCAGCTTCGGCTTTGATGATTGCCTCTTCTTCTTTTTCGTATTGATTCATTGGATTCATGGCTTGGTTGACTATTTCTAAGGATTGTGTTCAGTTTCTTCCATGAGCTTCGCCCTCTTGTTCGCTGTTCTGATGATTCTGTGGTTCATTTGGGGCATTCTTCCCAATCCTCCCCAACAAGCACGGGTTAATCATGTGTTGCTGTTCGTTCTCATCCTCTTGTTGGGCTGGAAGTGCTTTGGTCCCCTGGTTCATCCCTGAATCACAGCCCACCCTTCATCCCTTTCACTCCACCCTTGGCCATTCCTTCAGCAGCCTCTTTCAACAGTTCGGCCATTCCTTTCAAGAACACAGCCATCGTGGCTGCCCCTCCATCATTGGCATACCCTCCCAGCGAGAACGTCCCATTCGTATTGAATTCCAGCCCCTGTAACTGCACGGCCTGGCCAGACGATAATCGGTCCAGGGATGCGTTGTGTTTGTTGGTTCCGTAAAACACGTTGGTCTGCCCATTGACCACCAGCACGTACGGTACGACTGACTCACGTACGACTTTTACTTTGGTAGATGTTTGGCAGGCAGTCAGCAGGAGCAGTGGGAGGAACTTGATGATGTGTATTTTCATGGGGTACAGGCTATCATACTAAAATGGATTCAAAGAACGAATTACTGGCCATCATGGATGAACGGGAGAAGCGGTACAATGAGCGCCACGCTGCATTGGAGAAGTCTTTCCTGCTGGCCATGTCCAGTGCAGACAAAGCCGTGCAAAAGGCAGAGACAGCCATTGAGCGACGTTTGGAGGGGGTTAATGAGTTCAGGGCAACCTTGGCTGACCAGCAGCGATTGCTCATGCCCAGGGCTGAAGTCGAAGTCATCGTCAATTCCATGAATGAGCGAATTGGGGAACTAAAGCGACAGATCGACACCCTCCAGTCTGAAAGACAGGGGATCAAGGGAGGATGGGGGTACGCAGTGGGGGTGGTAGGGTTTGTTCTGTTGATCCTGTCACTCATGCGATTCATGGTGAAGTGATTGGGGTTTTGATCAGAACGTTGGTGTCAATTGGTCCGAACTGTTGGTAAAACGTGTGCTCGAATCGTTGAGGGGATGATCCACCGGGAATTCTGTACATCCAGATCAGGGTGTGATTGCTCACTACTTGTGGATGATGTAGGATGTAGGGAGGCTCGATGCCATTGGGATAAAACTTGCCCACTGAAATCAGGTTGGTCTTTGCCTCAATCACCACGTTTACCCCGTTCGTAATGGCAGGCATTGTTTCCTGTCCACAGGCCAGTCCCACCCAGCAAAACAACAGAAGGAATATTCTCATAATGTGAGAGGGACAGTGAGGGATCATGGCGCACATGCTTCCCAGCCAAGGGTTGTACGTGTAGTCGCTCCCCCTCACCATCCCAAAAGATTCACTTGGGTTCAGGCGTGCCAGCAACCAGTCCAAGGTTCTTGGCCCGTGCCCCTTCCACAGTCAGTTTGATTGTGTCTGAAACCTCTTCCCTGCCTTCTCCCAGGTCAGCGTCCGCCGTTACCATGTAAACTGTATCACCGGGATCGTCGGAGGAAATCAGGTAGGCACTCATTCCATCTTCAGCCACTTCCAGCTTTGAGAATCCACTGACGATTTCCCATACAGGCTTGCCATCAAGCTTTGCTGGCTTTTCAGTGCCGGTGATTGGGGCCAGTGTTGCCTTTACCTTTTCTTCATTTGTTATCGTTTTTTCGATCATGTCCGTTTTTGTCCTTCATCCGGGGTTTTGGGTTCAGGCGTACCCACTTGTGGGTTTAACCTGACTTTGGGCTTCCGGTTCAAGCCCCAAAGTATCCATGCCATGATAGCTAACGGAACCAGCAAGAGGAAGAGGGGAATGAGGATGGTCATATCAGTGTAAATGATTGCCGTCAGTATGCCAATCAATGGGGCCAGAGTCATATACAGCACGATCCGGCATTCACGATCTAAGCTCATGGCAACTCCTTCAGGTTGTCGGCGGCGGTGAGGATGGCGCGCTTCGCCATGATTGCGCCCTCCCTAATAAGGTAGACATGCCCCGATGCGCTTGGCCCAGCAAGTCCCGCCGCGTGCCTCATCCCGGCGCGGAAGGCGTCGAGTTGGATGTTGCGAATATCGGTGGACGTGACAATGGAGACATTTCGCTCTGCGAGTTCAATCGGGCCGCTCAACGTGGGATGTGTGGTGAAGCCAAGAATCATCATCCACTCTTCTGCTGGTCGTGGCTTGCTCACGTCCATATCAAATCCGTATTCTCTGTCTCCAGTGCAGACAGGTTGTTTTGGATGTAAAGACCCACCGGACTCTTGCGGTCGAATCCGGGTTGGGACCACAAAAAATGCAAATATTTGACCGGGGTGTCGCCAATTCTTTCGCCTTTGTATTTCCCGAAAGGCATCCTGAAATCATCATTTATCGGGTCTGGAGCTTTA
>Ga0134123_10000089_pt1 | contig 54413 bp, 48 predicted proteins | sample KB303_FD_96460 | JGI IMG/M metagenome (GOLD analysis project Ga0134123, IMG submission 96460) | Terrestrial soil microbial communities without Nitrogen fertilizer from Kellogg Biological Station, Michigan, USA - KB3-0-3 | ecosystem: Environmental > Terrestrial > Soil > Unclassified ...
CGGAAGGCGCCAACCCGCCGGGCTGGACTTGAGGATACTACAAGGCGCGTCAGGCCTTCATGCTGGCATCGTAGAAGCGGTAGGTATTCCGGCCCGATTGCTTGGCGTGATACATCGCCTTGTCGGCGATACGGATCAGGGTGCTGGCCTCGTCTGCATGGTCCGGGTAAATGCTGATTCCCAAACTGGGGGTGATCAACAACCGCTCTCCGGAAACGATGTATTCGCCGTCTACCGCCCGCAGCAGTTTCTGGCCGATGATGCGTGCATCCTCGATCTGGCGCAGTTCCGGAAGCACCACCACAAACTCGTCGCCGCCCAGCCGCGATACCGTGTCGACCTCGCGCAGGCTGGCGCGAATGCGTTCGGACACCTGCTGCAGCAACATGTCGCCGACGTGATGGCCCAGTTTATCGTTGACCTCCTTGAAGTTGTCGAGGTCCATGAAGATCACGCCGGTCTTGGATTGATTGCGCTGGGAGGTTGCCAGCGCCTGTTCCAGGCGGTCCATCAACAGGATACGGTTCGGCAGACTGGTGAGCGAGTCGAAGTGCGCCATGCGCCGGATCTGCTCTTCCATGGTCCGCCTGGCCGTGATGTCGATGAACGCGGCCACTGCACCGTAAACCTTGCCTGAACTGTCGCGCAGCGGCGCGGCATTGCCGATCAGGTGCTTGATGGTGCCATCGTCGAAAACGAGGTCCTTCTCGAAATCACGCACTTCAATACCGCGGAATGCCGCCATCTGCACCGGCAATTCGTGTGCTTCGAGCGCCCTGCCATTGCGAAACACGCGAAAATGCGCCGCCGGCGCTCCTTCGGCTTCCGCAAACGATATGTTGCTGCCTTGCGGCAGGCGCAGCAGGTCGTACGAAGTGCGGTTGCCGGTGATCAGTTTGCATTCGGCATCATGGGCAATCCATACCACCGCTGGCACGGCATCGAGGATGATCCTGAGTTCCGCGGTGCGCTGCCTTTGCTTGCGCTCGCTTTCCATGAGCGCGCGCTCCATGCGCTTGCGATCGGTGACGTCGGTGGCGACCAGCGACAACCGCACGACCCTGTCGTCCTCGACCACCGGCGACAGGCTCAGGGCGACGTCGATGAACTTTCCGTCCTTGTGTTGCCAGACCGTTTCGCAATTGAGGGTCGACTTGCCGTCGATGACCCGGCGCAACATCTTGGCGTCTTCGCTCTTGAGGAACTCGGGAATGAGGCAGGCACGGCTCTTGCCGACTATCTCGTCGGCGCCGTACCCGAAGATGCGTTCGGCTGCCCGGTTCCAGGTGAGCACCACCCCGTTCCAAGTCTCGCTCATGATGGCAGCATCCACCGACTCGACCACCGCCGCGAGCAACTGCGGATGAGAGGCGATTTGAGGTTGGGTGGCGCGTTGTGCCTGCCGGCGGGAGAGCGCCGACTCGAGCTTCGAGGGCTTGCTGTCCAGGGGTTGTAATTGCTGGCGTACCCGCTTTTCGTTGAGCGAAGCCTGCAGAGCCCGCACGATCTCCAGCAGCTCCGGACTGAGGTCGGAGTAATCCCGCGAACGGTCCTCGTTAGGCACCTCAGCCTCCCCCCCAAACTGCCTGCTGCTTATGCTTATGGACACGCTTGTCAAAGAATCTTATAGGTCTTATGAGGCCCAATTGAGCCACGATTCTAATGCTGCCGCAACCTCCCGCGCGGGACGCGGCTTTCCGGGCGGGGAGAAGCCCCTGGACGCTGGCGATTCCGCATCGCGGAATGACTACTCGCCTCGGGCAGGGTCTCGGGTCCGGCCGTGATCCGGATACAGGCTAATCCCTAGACTGGATGTAACCAGAAATTTCTCCCCGGCGACGACATACTCGTCTGCTATCGAGGACCGGAGCTGCATCGAATTCGCAAGATTGCTGGCCGACGTGGCCGGTGGGTTCGAGGTGCCGCCGGGCTTGCTTAGGCGCCGAGTTAGCGGCGCGTCACATCCTTATCCGGCGCGCCTCGGTGAAATGCTTGCGCCAATAGGTGAGGTCTATCTTGTCCGCGCGTACCCTGCCGCCTGTCGAGGGCGCGTGCACGAAGCTGCCGTCACCAAGATAAATACCGACGTGCGATGATTTCTTTCCTTCCTGGTCGAAGAACACCAGGTCGCCCTTGGCCAGATCGTTCAGGTCGATCAGCATGCCGACCTTGCGCAGTGAACGGGTATCGCGCGGCAGCGATATGCCGATCTTACGAAAACTGTAGTGAACCAGGCCGCTGCAATCGAAGCCGTCGGGATCGACGCCGCCGTAGCGATAGGGTGCGCCTACCATGGCAAGCGCATGGTCTGCAGCGCGGGCCGCCGGCGCGTTTTCGGATTTCATCGCTGGGGTTGCTGACGCCACTCGCGGAGGCGAACCCGCACAGGCGGCTAGCGTCAGTACGACGCTCAACAGCCAGACTGGACTGACGCTCTTGCAACGCATGGCAACGCCTCCTTTCGAGTCAGTGAACGCAATGTCCATGCCGAAAAAATTTGTTTGGCCAATGCAGGAATGCGGCGCCGGGCTGACCGTCCGCGACACATGAGTGCCGTTCGGCGTCGCTCGATCGGATGTCGTTTGCCGGCGACGGAATTTGGGCGACAACCACCATCGCAAAAAAGCGGTGGAAGAACAGGCTTGGCCTTCGCCAAAAAAAAGCGCGCCGCAAACCGCGGCGCGCGTGTCAGAAAATGCTTCTTCGATTAGCCGATCGGCACCGGCACATAGATCCGTGCTTCACCGCGTTGGACCAAAAGCGCCACGCTCTTGGAAGACTTCTTCACCAGTTGCTTAAGCTGCTCCACGGATTTTACCGGCGTCTCATTCAACGCCAGGATCACGTCACCGGCCTGAATCCCCGCACGTGCGCCGGCGCCGGAGGTGTTCTGCACCACCAGTCCGCCGTCGGTATTCAGCTTTGCGCGTTCCTCCGGGGCAAGCTCGCGCACGGTCAGCCCCAGGCTGGTGGCGGTGCCGGGCTCGCTGGCTGCGACCGCAGCGACTTTCTGCTCGGTGAGCTCGGCGACCACGACACTGAGGTCCTGGCGGTTGCCGTTGCGCCATACCTGCAGCTTGGCACTCGTTCCAGGCTTGATCGCTGCGATCGCGCTCGGCAACTCCGAAATGTTGTCAATTTCCTTGCCATTGACGCTCAGAACTACGTCGCCCGATTTCACTCCTGCTTTTTCGGCGGGGCTGCCCGGCTCCACGGCACTGACCAGTGCACCCTGCGGTTTCGGCAGGCCGAAGGAATTCGCCAGCGCCTGGTTCACTTCCTGGATCTGCACGCCGATGCGGCCGCGCGTGACTTTGCCGTTCTGCGCCAGTTGGTCCTTGATGTTCATCGCCACGTCGATGGGGATCGCGAATGAAAGCTCCATGTATCCGCCGGTGCGGCTGAAGATCTGCGAGTTGATTCCGACCACTTCGCCGTTCATATTGAAGAGCGGACCGCCGGAATTGCCGGGGTTGACGGCAACGTCGGTCTGGATGAACGGAACGTAGTTCTCATCCGGCAGCGCGCGCGCCTTGGCGCTCACGATTCCGGCGGTGACGGTGTTTTCCAGGCCGAACGGCGAACCGATGGCGGCGACCCATTCACCCACCTTGAGCTTTGCGGGGCTGCCGATTTTCACCACGGGCAGGTTCTTCGCCTCGATCTTCAGCACCGCGATGTCGGAGCGCCGATCCACCCCGATCACCTTGGCGTCGAATTCGCGACGGTCGGTAAGCTTGACGACGATGTCGGTGGCGTCGGCCGCCACGTGGGCGTTGGTGAGAATCACCCCGTCCGCGCTGACGATGAATCCGGAACCCTGGCCGCGTTGCAGAGGTTGCTCACCCTGTTGCTGCGGTGGCCCGAAGCGGCGGAAAAACTCCAGCATCGGGTCATCTTCTGGAATGCCCTGGGGCGGCGCTTGTACGGCGGCCTGCGCTTTGCGCGAGGCGCTGACGTTGACCACTGCGGCCCCGTTCTGTTCGACGATCCGGCTGAAATCGGGGAGTTGCTGCGTTGCGCCCGTGTTATTGCTCTGCGTTGCCGTAGCGGTATTGGTATTCTGCGCCCACGCGTGAGCGGGTGACGCACCTGGCAAGGCAACGGCATAATAGGCTGCGATCAGCGCCGGCAGAATCCCGGCGATCAACAGGCTCTTGGCTGTCTTTCTGGTTAGCATCTTTGATCTCCTGAAAAAGCGGTGCGGGCAGGACGCCCGACTTACGCGAATACTCTGGTTAACGAGCGTCAGACCGTACTGGCGCCGCGGAGTTCTCGGTCCGGCCGGAGAAATGGGGGACTGGGCGCCGCCGGCCGAGAACAAAGCCGAATGCCAACGCCGAACGGACCGGGAGGTTGACAAAGAGTCGAAGCCGGAAGGGTAATATGCAATGGCCATCCGGCTCTTGCGGCGGTCCGGTCCGCGATCCACCTGTTTTCGTTCAAGAAGGAGTGAGCATGAGCATAGCGAGCGAGTTCAAAGAGTTTGCGATCAAAGGCAGCGTCGTGGACCTGGCGGTGGGCATCATTATTGGCGCCGCGTTCGGCAAGATTGTGGATTCCCTTGTGAACGACCTGATCATGCCGCTCATCAGCAAGGTCACCGGAGGGCTGGATTTCAGCAGTTATTACATCGGGCTGAACGGTCAGGCGGCAGGATTGCCGCTGGCGGAAGCGAAGAAGGCTGGCGCCGTCTTCGCCTACGGCAATTTCATCACGGTCGTCATCTACTTCATCATCCTGGCTTTCGTAATCTTCCTCATGATCAAGCAGGTGAACAGGCTCACGAAGGAAGCGCCCTCCGCTTCCGACGGCGCCAACGAAGAAGTGCTGCTGCTGCGCCAGATCCGCGACAACCTCAGGAAATAGTCGCCGCGGGGTGGCGCGAATGAGCGCCGGCTCCGGAGGGCTTACGATGCGTTTTCCGAATCAGTGGTGCGGTCGTGCCGCAGGAGCGTTATTGGCCGGGCTTCTGGCAGGACTGGCGCCAGGAGCGCCGGCGCAGCAGAGACTGCCGCTGTTCGACGGTCATATCCATTACAGCGTCGGTTCGCCGCGAGACTATCCTCCAGAGAAGGTGATCGCGATCCTGGATGAGGCCGGCATCCGCCAGGCGCTGCTCTCAAGCACGCCGAACGACGGCACCATCCAGCTTCACAAGCTTTATCCGGCGCGCTTCATTCCGGAGTTGCGGCCTTACCGCAAGACTCGCGATTTCGAGACCTGGGCGGTGGAGCGCGGGAGTTGGTACCGCGATCCGGAAACCGTCACCTTCATAGCGGAGGAGCTCAAACGCGGCATTTACCGCGGCATCGGCGAGTTCCATGTTGACGGGGACGAAGCCGATACGCCGGTCCTCCGCAAGATCGTGGATATCGCCGTGGCGAACGACCTGTGGCTGCATGCGCATTCCGACGCGGCCGCAATCGAAAAGCTCTTTGCCTTCAATCCCAGGGTGCGGATCCTGTGGGCGCACGCGGGAATGAGCACGCCACCGGAGCATATCGGCCGCTGGCTCGCCCGTTATCCGGCGCTGTGGGCGGACCTTTCCTACCGCGATGTGCTCGCAGCCAACGGCGAACTTGACCCGCAGTGGAAGGCGCTATTCCTGAAGTATCCCGATCGTTTCATCTACGGCAGCGATACCTGGATAGCGCCGCGCTGGGGCGAGGTCGTCGCGCTGGCGGAGCGCGCCAGGGACTGGCTAGGCCAGCTGCCGCGCGATGTGGCGGAAAATATCGCCTTTCGCAACGCCGAACAGATATTTGGCAAATAGAGTTAACGGGATAGCGGCTGCACTTCGGCAAGACCGAGTGCGCGCTTGACGCGGGTGTTTGCCACCGGCTGGATGCCCGAACGGTCCAGGCGCCACTTGTCCATATATTGGCCGGGCTTGAGCAGTTTCACCCCGGACCTGGCGAGAAACTCTTCGAGTGCCGCGTCGGGAAACTGCCACGGCATGCCGGCTTCGAACGGTTCCCAGAGTCCGTCCCAGTGAATCGGAATATAAGCCTTGGGCCTGAGTACCGGCAGCACAAGTTCGGCGATAGGGATGCCTCCCGTGCCGATCCACAGATCGACCGACTGCAGTCCTGCGTCCTTCATCGCGGCCCTCAGGTTGTCGATCGGCGCGCCATAATCCACGCCATTGAGGACGATCGGGACATGCAGGTCTATCGCGCTGGCGGAGTTCTGGTAGAACCAGCTGAAGCGGCCCTGCGGACCGTCGGCGACAAAAAGGAAGCCGCGGTTGCCGCCGCCGTTGGGAAAATCCTCGGCGACGCCGGCCCGCAATCCGCCGGTTGCGGGGTCCGGGCGCGGAACGGCATCGAGCTCCACCGGGTCGTGCTGCTCCCAGTTCTTGGCCGGATCGCCGCTGTGGTTCCAGCGCACCACGCGCAGGCTTACCCCTTCGCCCAGAGCAAACTTTTCCTGTCCGTACACCGGCGTACAGCGCTCGGCAGGAATGTTCTCCGCCATCGCCTCGAAACAAGTGGTGATCGAGCCGATGATCGGCGCGTTGGTGAGTTTCGACCAGGTTGCGGTATCAAAGGAATGGTCCCAGTGGCTGTGGCCGGTAAGCAGCAACTTCACCGCGCCCGGGCCGCCGATTGCATCGAGTACGCGCGACACGGCTGCGACATCGGGCTTCCACGGGTGGCGGGTATAGGCATATCCACCCCCGCCGCCGTGGAACTCCCGTTCGGGAATGCGGCTGATGTAACCATCCGTCAGAATACGCAAAGGGCCGATTTCGTAGTGGACATTGGCGATCGACATCCAGGTGATGTCGACATGATCCGGACCCGCGGCCACGCCCTGCGGCATGGATGTACCAGTCATCAGTGCGAAAACTATTGCGGCAGATGTTCTTCTCATCAACGGCTCCCGAAGATCCAAAGTCTTACCACGAAGGCACGAAGTCCACGAAGACGCACGAAGAAAGACTAGGGCTGGAATGAAGTTTTCATGCTCCGGACAGGTCTTCCGATGATACCGAACATACAGAGCCGGAAAATCGTGCACGTACCGCAAATTCGGTCGGCTTCATCAAGCAATTGTGGATTGGTTTTTGATTTCTTCGTGTTCCTTCGTGTCTTCGTGGTGAGATTATCTCTGGAAGTCTAGACCCGGCGGGCCTCGACAAAATGTTTCTTCCAGAAGTCCGCGTCAAGGCTGTCGGTGCGCACGCGCCCGCCGGTGGAAGGCGCGTGGACGAAGCGCCCATCGCCGAGGTAGATGCCTACGTGAGAGGCTTTTTTTCCTTCCTGATCGAAAAACAGCAGGTCGCCCGGACGCAGACTGCGCGCGGAAATCAGTGTCGTGGCTTTGCGCTGCGCCGGCGTGGCGCGCGGCAGGGCGACGCCGGCGCGGCCGAAACTGTAGCGCACCAGGCCGCTACAATCGAAGCCGGCCGGCGTGTCGCCGGAATAGCGATAGGGCTTGCCGATCATCTCGCGCGCGTACGCGACCGCCTTGCGCGCGGTGTCGTCGCTCGCCCGTGCAACCGGTGTCTCGGCGCGCTCAGGCGCAGCCGCGCAACCGGCCAGCAGCCCAATCAGCAGCAGGACCGGAACCCTTAGCGCCAGCCGGTCAGGAGGCGCACCACGACGTGCGGTCATTCCGTCGAAGACCTCGCCCATAACCATGGCTTGCAGGATAGCAGAACGCCGTGCGGGTCTTGTTTAACGGCCGCCGCCCCTTTATTTTTGGAGACCCGACGGTTTTCCGCCTACCGGCGCCTGGCCCCTGCGGAACAACTGCCCCGGCACAAGGAAAAAACATGAAGCGACTGATCTTCAATCTCGGCCGGATCGCGCTGGCCGGCGCCCTTGCTCTGGCCGCCGCTACGGGAACGAGGGCCGCAATGCCACCGCTTACCGATGGTGAGGGCACGCCCACGCTTGCCCCGGTCCTCGAGCAGGTGACTCCCGCAGTAGTGAACATCGCCGTGCTGTCGCGCGCCCCGGAAGAAGACAACCCGATGCTGCAGGACCCGTTCTTTCGCCGCTTCTTCGGATTACCCGAGCGCTCACAGCCGCAGATTGCCGCCGGGTCCGGTGTGATCGTGGATGCGAAGCTGGGCCACGTGCTGACCAACCATCACGTGATCAAGGATGCGAAGCAAATCGTCATCACTCTCAAGGACGGCCGCCAGATCGAGGCCAGGCTGCTGGGCTCGGACGCGGGCACCGACATCGCCCTGCTGAAAGTCGAGGCGGAGAAACTCACTGCAATCAGGTTCGCCGATTCCGACAGGCTGCGAGTGGGCGATTATGTCCTGGCGATCGGCAATCCCTTCGGTATCGGGCAGACAGTGACGTCGGGAATCGTCAGCGCGTTGGGGCGCACCGGGTTGAGCATGGAAGGCTATGAGGACTTCATCCAGACCGACGCCTCGATCAACCCGGGCAATTCCGGCGGGGCGCTGGTCAATCTGCGCGGTGAGCTTGTCGGCATCAACACCGCGATCATCGGTCCATCCGGAGGCAACGTCGGCATCGGCTTCGCCGTGCCCAGCAACATGGTGCGCGCCGTAACGAGCCAGCTTGCAAGATATGGTGAGGTCAGGCGCGGGCGCATCGGACTGACCACCCAGGAGATCACGCCGGAACTTGCCGCAGCTCTCGGCCTGACCCCCAACCAGGGCGCGGTCGTGGTGGAAGTTGCCCAGGACTCCCCGGCTGGCAAGATCGGCTTGAAACGCGGCGACGTGGTTGTCGCGGTGAATGGACGGGGCGTTCGCAGCTCGTCCGACCTGCGCAATCAGATCGGCCTTCTCGCTGTGGGGGAGGACGTCGAGTTCAAAGTGCTCCGCGGCGGCAAGGAACTGGTCCTCAGGACCAAAGTCGAGAGTTTGCGCACGGCCACCGCGCTCGGCAACCAGATCGTTGCGGAACTGCAGGGCGCCACAGTCGGTACCCTGGAGAGCCGCGGCAAGCCGAACGCGGTGATGATCGTAGAAGTCGAGCCCGACAGCCTTGCCTGGTCACACGGGTTGCGCCCGGGGGACGTGATCGTCGCGGTGAACCGCAGGAAGGTCAGCAGCGTCCGCGACCTGACCGCTGCACTGAAAGCACCCGGCCGGGCGGTGCTGTCCGTGGTGCGGGGAGACTACCTCTTCGCCATCGTGCTTCGCAGATAAACTGGCATCGTCGCAGCCTTCAGGCCAAATTCGAGAAAGCCTGAACGCGCCCTGTTTCGCGCTTGCCTGCTGGATTATTCCGCCGGAGTTTCGGCTTCAGACTTGCTTTCCCACTCCTTCTCCTGCAAGGCACGCCATTGGATCTTGCCGCTACCGGAACGGGGCAGGGCATCGACGAACTCGACCAGGCGCGGCACCTTGTATGCCGCCATGTGGCCGCGCGACCACTCCATGATGTCCTCCGCGGTGACCCGTCCCTTGCGGTCTTCCTTTAGAACTATGACCGCCTTCACGGTTTCGCCACGGCGCGGGTCGGGGGCCGAGATTATCGCCACCTCCTTGATATCCGAGTGCTTGTAGAGCGTGGCCTCGAGTTCTGCGGGCCAGACCTTGAAGCCGGAGGCATTGATCATGCGTTTGAGCCGGTCGGCGATATAGTAGTAACCATCCTCGTCCATTCGCCCGAGGTCACCGGTGCGGAGAAATGTCTTGCCTTCGATTTCGATGAACGCAGCTTCGTTTGCATCCGCCCGTTGCCAGTAACCTTTCATCACCTGCGGGCCGTGCACCACGATTTCGCCTTGCTGGTTCGGTGCGACCGGTTCAAGCGTGTCGGGGTTGATCACCAGCGATTCGGTATCGAAAGTGGGAATGCCGAGGCACTGCTTGCGCGGCTTGTGCGGCGGATTGATATGGGTTTGCGAGATGGTTTCGGTCATGCCGTAAGCTTCCATGTAGTCCAGCCCGCACAGTTCATGGAGCTTTTGCGCGACGGCTTCAGGCATGGAGCTGCCGCCGCCGAATACGTTCTGAAGTGAAGACAGATTGCGGCCGGCAGTCGCGGGGTGGGCCAGCAGGTCCACCACCATGGTCGGCACATTGGCCCAGTGCGTGCAGCCGTAGTGCTCGATCATGTATCCGGCCGCGTCCGGATTCCAGCGCGGCAGGATGGCAATGGTCGCGCCCGCGTACAAAGGCGCGTTCATGCTGTGCTGCATGCCGGTGACGTGAAACATCGGCGCCGTGGCGAGTGCCACCGAATCGGCGGTGAAGCCTTCCCACAGCGCCGCGCCCACCAGGGTTGTCATGATGGTGCGGTGCGTGTGCATGCACCCCTTGGATTTTCCCGTGGTCCCCGAGGTGTAAAGAATCGCTGCGAGATCGTCGGCCTCGGCCGTCTGTTTCAGCGGCTTGTAGGCGGCAGCCAGCGCATCGGCCCACGACATGACGCCGGGATCGGTGATGACCTGGCGCGGCGCCTTGAGGAATTCCGGGATATCCAGGGTGGTGTATTCGGTCAGGTAGTCGCCGTAGGTGACGACGATTGCGTGTTTCGCCTGCTTTCCCATCAGCGGCTGGATCTGCGGGTAAAGGTCCTGGGCGACGAAGGCGACGGACACACCGCCGTCTTCGAAATAGTGAACCAGTTCTTCGGTCACATGCATGGGGCTGACCGGTACCACCACCGCGCGCGCGCGAAGGATCGCGTAGTAGCCGATGATGAACTGCGGCGAATTCTGCATCTGCAGCAGCACGCGGTCGCCCTTGCGGACACCGCAGCGGTGCTGCAGGAAACCGCCGATGAGATCTATGTCCTTCTTCAACTCGCGATAGGCCAGGCGCGTGTCGTAGAAAATCGTGGCCGGTTTTTCAGGGAAACGCGCCGCAGAAACCTCCAGATTGAAATGAAGGGGGGTGGCAGGCACGGTGAGGTGCCGGGGGAGATGTTTGGGCCAATGCTGCAGATGCCGCGCTTCCATCGGGGCGGGCTAACCGGCGAGCTTCCGGTTTTCGGCTTCCTGCAACTGCCGCCACTGGATCTTGCCGGTGGCAGACTTCGGCAGGGTGGCGACGAACTCCACTACCCGCGGTACTTTGTAAGCAGCCATGCGCTCTCGCGACCAGGCCACGATGTCTTCCTCCCTGACTTTTCCGCGGCTCGCCTCCTTGAGCACCACCACAGCCTTGACTGTTTCGCCGCGTCGCGGATCCTGTGTACCGATCACGCAGGCCTCGTGAACGTCGGCGTGGTGATAGAGCGTGGCTTCGACTTCGGCCGGCCAGACCTTGTAGCCGGACGCGTTGATCATGCGCTTGAGGCGATCGACGATGAAAAAGTAACCGTCCTCATCGTAGTAGCCGAGATCGCCGGTGCGAAAAAAGCGTTTGCCCCCGAGCTCGATGAAACTTGCCGCGGTGGCGTCGGGATTCTTCCAGTAACCGAGGAATATCTGTGGCCCGCTGGAGACGATCTCGCCGACCTCTTTCGGCGCCAGTTCCCGCAGCGTGTCCGGGTTGATGACGCGCGCGTCCGTCGAGCAGATCGGAATGCCGAGGCATTGCTTCTTGGTGCGTTGTGGCGGATTGATGTGGGTCGGCGCGATGGTCTCCGACTGTCCGTAGCCCTCAATATAGGAAAGACCGGTGCGATCCTGGAGTTGCTGCGCCACCGCCTCGGGCATCGCCGCGCCGCCGCCGCCGATGTGCCGCATGCTGGAAACGTCGTAACGGGACAAATCGGGATTGGACAGGAAATCGATCGCCATGGTGGTGATATTGGTCCAACCCTCGACTTTGTGGCGCTGTATCAGTTCGGCGGCAGTATCACGGTCCCAGCGCGTCATCAGCACGATGGTCGCCCCGCAGTAAATGGGCTGGTTCATGCTGCATTGCATGCCGGTGACGTGGAACAGCGGCATGGTGCACAGGATTACCGAGTCACTGTTCATTCCCACCCAGGCTGAACCCGCAATGACTGTGCTCATCACCGTGCGATGGGTGTGGATGCATCCTTTGGGCTTGCCGGTGGTGCCCGAGGTATAGGGCATCACGCAGAGGTCATCCGGCAGGACCCGGTGAGGGCCCGGAGCCAGATTGGCAGCGAGCGCGTCGCTCCACAGGGTCACGCCCGGCTCGTCGATAGCCTTGCGCGGCGCGCACACCGCTTCCGGTACTTTCAGGTCGGTCGGCGGGGTGAGGTAATCGGAATAAGCGGCCACCACGAGATGGTCGAGGCCGGCGCCGATCAGCGGTCGGAGCTGCGAAAACAGCTCCTGACCCGTCACCGCGACGCGGGCGTCGCTGTCGGCGACATAATGGCGCAACTCCTCGGTGAGATTCATTGGATTCACCGGCACCACCATCGCGTCCGCACGCAGGATCGCGTAGAACGCAATCATGAACTGCGGACTGTTCTGCATGAACAGCAGCACGCGATCGCCCTTGTTTACGCCGCAGCGGCGTTGCAGGAAGCCGGCCAGCGCATCCACATCGCGCTTGAATTCGCGGTAGGACAGCGGCGAGCCGTAGTAGATGAGCGCGGTCTTGCGCGGGTCGCGCGCCGTCGCGCTTACCAGGTTGTGGTAGATGCTGGCGCGGGGCAGCGCGATCTCATGCGGCACGTTCTCCGGCCAGAACCGGTAGTGACTTGGTTCCACTTCTTGTTCCTCCGCCTCGGGCCTCGCCGTCACACGCCCTGCCAGCCAGTCGTCGATCCCGACTATGTTGGACAAGCCTGCTGCCGCGGTCAACGCCGCCACTGAGAAAAAGATCCGGCTGTTACCGCCACCATCAGCGGCGCGCGGACGCCCGAAGGCCCGTCAGCGCTGCGCAACCCCGGCCGATTCTTGTCCGCATTGCGCTGCAGCGAAAGGCTTGCCCGGCCCGCAACTTTACCGGCTGCAGCCATTGTGCGAGTATCCAGTCCGCGTTTCGGTTCGGCGCATCCCACAGCCGGGAGGGCTTGGAATTGGCAAGCACCGTGGGCCAAGAAAAAATGGACAATGCCGCGCCGGGGGGCGACCCTCGCGGCCAACCTTTGTTGCGGGTCTCCGGACTGAGCGTTCAGTTCGGCGGCATCGTTGCGCTGGATGACGTGTCCTTCGATGTAACGCAGGGGCAGATCGCCGGCGTGATCGGTCCCAACGGCGCCGGCAAGACCACGCTTTTCAACTGCCTGTCGCGGTTGTATCCCTTTCAGCGCGGCAGCGTTTCGTTCCGCGGTAAGTCGCTGCTCGAAGTGCCGCGCCACCGCATAGCCGAATGGGGCATCGGCCGCACTTTCCAGAATCTCGCGTTGTTCCGCACCATGACTGTTCTGGACAACATCATGGTTGGCGCCCATTGCCGCAGCCGCGGTGGTTTCCTGGCCAACGCCCTGCGCATTCCGGTGGTAGCGCGCGAGGAATTGCGGGTCACCGAAAAGGCGCGCGGCCTGATCGAGCTGCTGGATCTGCAAGCCGTAGCAAAGGTACCGGTTGCGGACCTGCCGTTCGGCACCCAGAAAAGAGTGGAACTCGGCCGCGCGCTGGCGGCACAGCCCAGCCTGCTGCTTCTCGATGAACCGGCCGGCGGGCTGAACCACGAGGAAGTGGGGTTGCTTTCCACGCTTATTCGCCGTATCCGCGATCAGCTTGGCATGACCATCCTGCTGGTGGAACATCACATGAGCCTGGTGATGCAATTGTCCGACAAGGTTGTCGCGCTGAATTTCGGCAAGAAGATCGCCGACGGCACGCCGGCGGATGTGCAACGCAATCCCGACGTAATCCGCGCCTACCTGGGCAAGGACGCCTAGTGTCCTGTTCCGCTAATTCGTGGGATAACTCTCAAACCTTGGAAGGCAGTCCCGTGATCCATTTGACAGCAATCCAATATCGATTGGAAAACCCGCGAAATCGGCGTCAGGCAAGGCGCGAGTCCTTGACAGTGGCGGGCACCACGGCGGGGACTCGTAACACAGCATGGCGCCGATTCTCGTCGGGTTTTCAGCCACGAATTAGCGGAACAGGACACTAGATGGCGCTGCTCGAAGTGTCAGGTTTGCACGCGGGGTACAGCGCCGCAGACGTTCTTCGCGGCGTGGCTTTCGCCGTCGAGCAGGACGGCATAACCACCGTCCTCGGCGCCAACGGTGCGGGCAAGACCACCTTGCTGCGAGCCGTATGCGGCATGGTCAGACGGCGGGGCTCGCTGCGTTTCGATGGCCGGCCGATCGAGACCCTGGCAACCGAGGAGATTGCTCGGCTGGGCATCGCGCACGTGCCGGACGGCCGCGGCACTTTCTTTGACTTCACCACCGAGGAAAATCTGCGCATCGGCGCCTACACGCGCAAGGACCGGCAGGCAGTCGCGCGCGACTTCGAGCGCGTTTACAACTATTTCCCGCGGCTTAAGGAACGGCGGCACCAGCAGGCGGGCACGCTTTCCGGCGGCGAACAGCAGATGCTGGCGATCGCGCGGGCGCTGATGTTGTCGCCAAGGCTGCTTCTGCTCGACGAGCCATCCTTCGGCCTTGCACCGCTGGTGGTGCAGGATATCTTTCGCATCATGCGCAGCATCAATGAAAAGGAGGGGGTCAGCGTTCTTCTGGTAGAGCAGAACGCGGCGCTGGCGCTGGACCTCGCCGACAAAGCCTACCTGCTCGAGACCGGGGAGGTGGTGATGTCGGGCAGCGCTGATACCATCCGTTCCAACGAAACCGTGCGGCGCGCATATCTGGGTTACTAAGCGGACAATGGAAGCGTTTCTGCATCAGGTGTTGTCGGGACTTGCCACAGGCGGCATTTACGCCAGCCTGGCACTGGCGCTGGTGATGATTTACCAGTCCACCAGCCATATCAATTTTGCCCAGGGCGAAATGGCGATGTTCTCGACGTATCTGGCGTGGAGCCTGATCAATGCCGGCCTGCCGTACTGGTGGGCGTTCCTGCTGACGGTGGCCGTTTCGTTCGTGGCCGGGGTGGTGATCGAACGGGTGATCATCCGCCCGGTCGAGCATGCGCCGGTGTTGTCCATCGTGACGGTGTTCATCGCGCTGCTGGTCATTTTCAACAGCGTGGCCGGATGGATCTTCACTTACACCATCAAGACCTTTCCCAGTCCATTCCCGGAACAGCCGCTATTCGGCAATCGCTTCATCTCCTCGCACGAACTGGGTGCGATCGGGATTACGCTGACCGTGCTGATCATGCTTTACCTGTTCTTCCGCTTCACCCCTCTGGGGTTGGCCATGCGCGCGGCGGCGCAAAATCCGCTGTCCAGCCGGCTGGTGGGCGTGCGCGTGGGATGGATGCTGGCGCTGGGCTGGGGCCTCGCGGCCGCGGTGGGATCGGTGGCTGGAATGCTGGTGGCGCCGATCGTATACCTGGAGCCCAACATGATGTCGGGCGTGCTGCTGTACGCCTTTGCCGCGGCGCTGGTGGGCGGAATCGACAACCCGTTCGGCGCCGTACTCGGCGGCTTTGTGGTAGGAGTACTGGAGAATCTTATAGGCGCCTACGTGATCGGCACGGAGTTGAAGCTCACGGTGGCGTTGGTGCTGATCATCGGGGTATTGCTGGTGAAACCGACCGGCTTGTTCGGGAAGGTATTCGTCACAAGGGTGTGAGGATATGAGGGACGCCCGACTTCGCTGGCTTCGCATCCTGAAAACCTGCAAGCATGTACACGGAAAGTAGCCACCGCACGTTCCTGATAGCGAGCAGAAAATTTGCAATCCATGGATAACATGGCGACAACAGCCGATATGACCCTTCCCCGGTATGCCGGCTTGTCGGCGCGCGTCTGGAAGGCGATCGGGCTGGCCGCGCTGTTGTGCGCCGCCATGGCGCTGCCGTTCTTGGTGAGCAGCTATCGTGTGTTCCAGTTCAACATGGTGCTGGTCTACGCGATCGTGCTGCTGGGATTGAATATCCTGACTGGCTACAACGGCCAGATTTCTCTGGGGCACGGGGCTTTCTATGCCATTGGCGCCTATGTTGCCGCGATCCTGATGGAGCATCTGGGCTGGCCGTACTGGGCGACTCTGCCGGCGGCCGGGCTCGCCTGCTTCGTATTCGGATTTCTGTTCGGGTTGCCCGCACTGCGTTTGCGCGGACACTATCTTGCGCTGGCGACTTTTGCACTTGCCGTGGCCATGCCGCAGATTCTCAAGTACAAGCACATCGAGCATTGGACCGGCGGCGTACAGGGCATCGTGATCATCAAACCCGAAGCTCCGTTAGGACTCAAAATCACGCCGGACCAGTGGCTGTATCTGTTTACCCTGACCGTCCTGGTGGTGATGTTCGTGGTCGGTTGGAACCTGCTGCGTGGCCGCGTCGGGCGCGCGCTGGTGGCGATACGCGACCATCCCGTAGCGGCCGAGGCAATGGGCGTGAATATCGCGCTGTACAAGACGCTGGCCTTCGGAGTAAGTGCGCTTTACACCGGCGTGGCCGGCGCACTCGGCGCCATCGTGATCCAGTTCGTTGCGCCGGACAGTTTTACCGCGGGGTTGTCCATCAACTTTCTTATAGGCATCGTGATCGGCGGCATCGCTTCTATCTCCGGCGCGTTCTACGGGGCGCTGTTCATCCAGTTCGTGCCCAATTTCGCCGACCAGATTTCCAAGGCGGCGCCCTGGGCGATCTACGGCGTGTTCCTGTTGGCGTTTGTCTATCTGATGCCGACCGGGGTCGCGGGGTTTGTGCGCCTGGCATGGATGCGGCTGCGCAGCCTGTCACGAACGCATTGAATGCAATGACTTGACCGGGAGAACAGCATGAAGAGCAAAGTGTTTTTGGCGCTGGGATTGATTGCTTTGGTAACCGCGCAGAGTGCACCGGCGCAGAAGAAATACGGTCCCGGAGTCACCGATACAGAGATCAAAATGGGGCAGACCATGCCCTACAGCGGACCCGCATCCGCGTATGGCGCCATCGGCAAGGCCGAGCTGGCTTACTTCCAGATGATCAACGATCAGGGCGGAATCAACGGCCGTCAAATCAAGTTGCTGAGCCTCGACGACGGCTACTCGCCACCGCGCGCAGTGGAACAAGTGCGCAAGCTGGTCGAGGAGGACGAGGTATTGGCCCTGTTCCAGACTTTGGGCACACCATCCAACTCCGCGATCCACAAGTACGTCAATTCAAAGAAGGTGCCGCACCTGTTCATTGCCACCGGCGCAACCAAATGGGGAGACCCGAAAAACTTTCCTTGGACGATCGGGTTCCAGCCCAGCTATCAGATCGAATCAAAGATCTACGCCAAGTACATTCTCAAGAACAAGCCCGGCGCAAGGATCGCTGTGCTTTACCAGAACGACGACTACGGCAAGGATTACCTCAAGGGCCTCAAAGACGGCTTGGGCGACAAGGCCGGCATGATCGTGCGTGAGGCCAGTTACGAAGTCAGCGATCCGACCGTGGACTCCCAGATCGTGAGCCTCAAGTCTTCCGGCGCGGACGTGATGTTTACCATTGCCACGCCCAAGTTCGCCGCCCAGGCGATCCGCAAGGTCCACGACATCGGCTGGAGGCCGGCGCATTTCATCAATAACGTGGCTTCATCCGTCGGCGCGGTGCTTTCGCCAGCGGGCCTGGACAAGTCGGTGGGGCTGATCACCGCCCTCTACTTAAAGGATCCCACCGATACGGAATGGAGCAAGGATGCGGGCATGCAGAGGTGGCGTGAATTCATGAATAAATACATGCCGGGCGCAGATCAGGCGGATTTCAACTACGTCTACGGGTATGGCGCCGCGCAACTCATGACCATCGTGCTCAAGGCTTGCGGAGACGATTTGACGAGGGAGAATCTGATGAAGCAAGCCACCAGCTTGCAGGATGTAACGCTGGACGTGACCCTGCCGGGAGTCAAGTACAACACTGGACCGAACGACTACTTCCTGGTGGAGCAACTGCAACTGGCGCGATTTGACGGCAAACGCTGGGTGCTTTTCGGGGAGATCCTGGGTCACGAATGAAATTAACCGCCGCCAGCAGACGCGGCGGCGGGCGCAGAAGCTGGGACAACCATGCGGCACATGCCGCGTGGAGCGGACAACAAAGGAGACGAACATGGCTAACGTTTACCGGGTGTTGCTTGCGCTGATTGTTGCGATCCTCATCCCGCAGTCCGGTCACGCCGAGAAGAAATACGGTCCGGGCGTTACCGACACCGAGATCAAGATCGGCAGCACCAATCCTTACAGCGGCCCGGCTTCGGCCTACGGCACCATAGGCCGTGCGGAATCGGCTTATTTCAAGATGATCAACGATCAGGGCGGAATCAACGGCCGGAAGATCAACTTCATCAGTCTGGACGACGGTTACAGCCCGCCGCGCACGGTCGAGCAGGTGCGCAAGCTGGTCGAGCAGGAACAGGTGTTGTTCCTGGCCGGCACACTGGGCACGCCGCCAAATTCGGCGATCCACAAGTACGTGAATGCCAAGGGCGTGCCGCACATCTTCGTCAACACCGGTGCGACCAAATGGGGTGATCCGAAGAACTTTCCCTGGACCATGGGCTTCAACATCAACTACCAGGCCGAGGGCCACATCTACGCGCAGTACATCCTTGAAACCAAACCGGACGCAAAAATCGCCATACTTTTCCAGAACGACGACTACGGCAAAGACTACGTCAAGGGCTTGAAGGACGGTCTTGGAGACAAGGCTGCGAAGATGGTGGTGGCCGAAGTCAGCTACGAAGTGACCGATCCGACCATCGACTCGCAGATCGTCACGCTGAAGGCGTCGGGGGCGGACACCTTCTATAACGTCACGACGCCGAAGTTCGCCGCTCAGGCCATCCGCAAAGTCTACGACATAGGCTGGAGGCCGCTGCAAATTCTCAACAACGTGTCCTATTCGGTGGGTTCGGTATTGACGCCTGCCGGCCTGGACAAGTCGGTCGGATTGATTACCGCGGCTTACTTCAAGGACCCGGTGGATCCGCGGTGGAAGAACGATCCCGGATTCGGGGAGTATTCCGCCTGGTTCAAGAAGTACTATTCGGAAGGCGATATCAAGGACAGCTTCAACGTTTCAGGATACCTGATTGCCCAGGGCGTGGTTCACGTGCTCAAGGCCTGCGGTGACGATCTGAGCCGCGAAAACGTGATGAAACAAATGGCGAGCATCAAGGACCTGCAATTGCCGATGATGCTGCCGGGAATCAAATGGAACACTTCACCTGAGGATTTCTTCCTGATCGAATCCGCTCAGCTTGCACGTTTTGACGGCAAGGAGTGGGTGAGTTTCGGCAAGATCATCGGAAAGTGATGTCGACTGCAGTGACGAGTGACGAGTGACGAAGTGACGTAGACACCATACATCGTCGAGCTTCCCCGGGCGCGCAAGCTATACTGCGCATAACGCACAAAAAAACGCAGGCGGAGGCGGACGATGGAAGGCAAATTCCTGCAGGGCAAGGTCGCTGTCATTACCGGCGCCAGCCGCGGGCTCGGGAGGGCGATGGCGTTGGCGCTCGGCGAGTCCGGGGCCAGGCTGGCTCTGGTCGGGCGTGACAAGGCGAGGCTCGCGGAGACGCAGAAGCTGGCGAAAGACAAGGGCGCTGAAGGCGAAGTCTTCGTCGCCGACGTGCGCGATGAAGCGCAGGTCGGCAAACTCGCACAGGAGGTCGTTGCCCGTTGTGGCGGGGCGCACATACTGGTCAACAACGCCGGCACCGCGGTGCGCAAGAACGTCGCCGACTTCACGCTTGAGGAGTGGAAGCTGGTTCTGGACACCAACCTGACCGGCGCGTTCCTGGTGTCGCGAGCCTTTATCCCGCACATGAAGGCGGCCAAATGGGGCCGCATCATCAATATCACTTCGATCATGGCGCATGTCGGCAGTGCGGGGCGCGGTGCATATTGTGCATCCAAGGCAGGGTTGCTCTGCCTCACCAAGTGCATGGCGCTGGAATTGGTGAATGACGGCATTACCGTGGTGGCCATCAGCCCCGGCTTCTATGCCACGGATCTGACCGCCCCGCTGCGTGCCGATGCACAGAAGAATTCCGCATTGATGGGGCAAACGCCGATGGCACGCTGGGGCAAACCGGAAGAGATCGGCGGGCTCGCGCGTTATATATGCCACGACAGCGCGTCGTTCATGACCGGCACCGACATTCTCATGGACGGCGGCTGGACTGCGCAGTGAGGCCGTGAAGGGCGTGACTGCCGTAACGATCGTGACTGTCGTAAAGGCAAGGCATCAAACTGGTTTTTACGAGTCACGACAGTCACGATCGTCACGTCGTCACGTAATGTCCGCGGAGCGGACATGAGGATCCTCGTTTTAGGTGCCGGGGTCATCGGCGTGACCAGCGCGTGGTACCTCGCAAAGGCCGGCCATGAGGTTGTGGTGATCGACCGTCAACCTGCGGCCGGGATGGAGACCAGTTTCGCCAACGGCGGCCAGATATCGGTGAGCCACGCCGAGCCCTGGGCCAATCCCGGCGCACCCCTGAAGATCGTCAAATGGCTCGGACGCGAAGATGCGCCGCTGCTGTTCCGCCTGCGTGCCGACCTGCGCCAATGGTCTTGGGGGCTGCGATTCCTGCTCGAATGCCTGCCAGGACGTACCCGAAGCAACACGCTGACGATCCTGCGACTGGCGCTGTACAGCCGCACCATGCTGCAGCAACTCCGCCGCGAAACCGGCATGGCTTACGATCATCTCGAAAAAGGGATTCTTCACCTGCATACTGACGGGGCCGACTTTGCGCACGCGCATGCGCGGGTGTCCCTGATGCGTGAGTACGGCTGCGCGATGGAACTCAAGACCACGCCGGAGTTGCTGGCGATCGAGCCGGCGTTGAAGGCGACACGGATACCTATCATCGGTGGGACGTATTCGCCTGACGACGAATCGGGCGACGCGCACCAGTTCACCCAGAACCTGGCCGCAGCGTGCCGCGGCCAGGGCGTCGATTTCCGTTACGAGACTTCGGTCGAGGCGATTACCACCGCCGGGGGCGCGGTTACGGGGGCGGCGTTGCGCACTGCGCGCGATAGCCGCGAGGTCGTGAACGCGGACGCCTGTCTGGTTGCGCTCGGCAGTTACAGTCCTTTCCTGCTCGAGGCGGTGGGCGTGCGCGTGCCGGTGTATCCGGTGAAAGGCTACTCGGTGACGGCCCCGCTGGCGCACGCAGAGGCAGCACCGACCGTGTGCATGACCGACGAGAGTGCCAAGATCGCGGTGACCAGACTCGGAAACCGGCTGCGTTCGGCCGGAACCGCGGAATTGACCGGATACGACACATCGCTCAACGAGGCTCGCTGCCGCGCGATCATCGAACGGGTGGATGAACTCTTCCCGGGTGCCGCGGATTTCACCAGGGCATCGCGATGGGCGGGCCTGCGGCCGGCCACGCCGAGCAACGTGCCCCTGATCGGGCGAACCCGCCATCGCAACCTTTTCCTCAACACCGGTCACGGGACGCTTGGCTGGACCCTCGCCTGCGGATCCGGCAAGGCTGTGGCCGATCTGATCAGCGGGCGCCCGCCGGAAGTGGAGTTCCCGTTCCAGTGAGTGGAACCGGAGGGCAGGCTCATGTTTGACGCCTCCCGAGCGGGCCTTGCACAATGCGATCCTCCCGTATCGCCCGGGCAGAACACCGCGCCCGAGCATCCGACACTGTCGAGTCTCCTGGAAGGTTAGATCATGGCTATTTTTCTGAAAACCGGCATTTCCGCGGAGCAGGACGCTGCGGACATTGCCAAGGTGCGCAAGACCGTCGAGGACATTCTCGCCGATATCGAGAAGCGCGGCGATGTCGCGGTGCGCGAATTGTCGAAGAAGTTCGACAACTGGTCGCCGGAGGATTTCCGCCTGAGCAAGGGCGAAATCGAGGACTGCATTCGCCAGCTGCCGAGACAGGTGATCGACGATATCAGGTTCGCGCAGGCGCAAATCCGCAATTTCGCGCAGATCCAGCGCGACGCGCTGCGCGACGTGGAAGTGGAAACCCTCCCTGGCGTGATCCTCGGCCACAGGAACATTCCGGTCGGCAGCGTCGGCTGCTATGTTCCCGGGGGTAAATATCCACTGGTGGCTTCTGCGCACATGAGCATCGTCACCGCGCGCGTGGCGGGGGTAAAGCGCATCATCGCCTGTGCACCGCCATACCAGGCCAAGCCGCACCCGGCGATCGTGGCCGCAATGAATCTCGCCGGTGCGAACGAGATCTACACCCTGGGCGGAGTTCAGGCGATTGGCGCGATGGCGCTTGGAACGGCCACGGTCAAGCCGACTGACATGATCGCCGGTCCGGGCAACGCTTATGTGGCCGAGGCCAAGCGCCAGCTTTCGGGGCGGGTCGGCATCGATCTATTTGCCGGACCCACCGAAACCCTGATCATTGCCGACGACTCCTGCGATGCGGAGATGTGCGCGACCGATCTTTTGGGGCAGGCCGAGCACGGGCCGACTTCACCGGCGATTCTGCTGACCAACTCGCGCCGGCTCGCCGAAGAAACGATGAAAGAAGTCGAGCGCCAGCTGGTGACGCTGTCGACGGCGGCAATCGCCGGACAGGCCTGGCGTGATTACGGGCAGGTGATCCTGTGCAAGGACTACGCCGAAATGGTGAAGGAGGCCGACCGCATCGCTTCCGAACACGTGCAGGTGATGACCAGGGAGCCGGATTATTTCCTAAAAAACATGAGCAACTACGGGGCGCTGTTCCTCGGGCCGGAAACCAATGTCTCCTATGGTGACAAGGTGATCGGCACCAACCACACGCTGCCAACGCGCAGGGCGGCGCGCTATACGGGTGGCCTATGGGTAGGCAAATTCATCAAGACCTGCACCTACCAGAAGGTGAAGCCCGAGGCCTCGGCGATGATCGGCGAATACTGTTCGCGCCTGTGCGCGGTCGAAGGCTTCGCCGGCCACAAGGCGCAGGCCGATTTGCGGGTCAAGCGCTACGGCAAGCGCCGTGCGGCGTAGAAGCCGTAACTGTCGTGACTATCGTGACTTCCGTGACGACGGTTTTACGACTTACGACAGCTGCGTAGCTACGATGGTCACGTAGTCACGAATTCTCGTCGTGCCCGCTCACCCATAATATTTCTCTGTCAGTACGCTCCCGGGCTCTGTCTGGCGGTGCGTCTTTTTTCCTCATTTGTAGCCAATCCGTAGCCTCCGACTCGCTAGCGTTGTTGCACGCCAGCGCGGGGTGGGTGAATGGAAGAATTGGGCGTCTACGTAATCCGGGTGTACCGGCGCGATGCTGCCGGCATGGCCGGAGTCGTCGAATCCGTGAGCAGCGGCGAACAAGCGCCGTTTCACACGACCGAAGAATTGTGGCGCGCCCTCCACGACCTGCCTTCTCCCCGGCGTAATTTCCTGGACGGTAAACCAAACGACGGAGGGCGGACATGAAGCAGATCATTTGTGCATTGGTGTGGACCATTCCGGTGCTTGCGATGGGCAGCGCGATCGCAGGCAAGGTAAACATACCGAAGGAGGGAACCTACGAATTCGAGTTTTGCGTGCTTGGTAGCGGCAAAACATTTTCCTCCGGCGATAAGCTTTTTGTCATTAGCTACCTTGGCGACGCCAACTTGAAGAGTACACCTCCTGGGCGGGCTTTCGATCGGATGGGTGCGCGGTGCTACGGTATTTACTCCAATATAAACGGTCGGCAACAGGAAACCGGCATATGCGAACTGACGGATCTCGACGGCGACAAATGGTGGATGGACTATCGCGGAAATCCGGATGGCAAAGGCGGTACCTACACATCTGCGCATGGCACCGGGAAGTACGACGGCATGACGTTGCGGGGAGAATATCAAATCGATAATGCCTGGGGGAGCGCTTCGAAGGAGCTCAATTTCCAGGGATGCAATCCCAACAAGGGCAGCTATAAATTGAAGTGACGTTGGATCCCGCGGCGCGGAAGCTTGAGTCCCGCGCCAGGGTTGCGCATACTCGCATGCAACTGGTACGGCCCGTTCCGGCCTATGCCACGAGGCGGGAGGGGACTCCGGGATGAGCAAGAAGGCATCTCTTGCAAAGATCAGCCAGCCACGCCTGTTCGGCGTGGTGCCGCGGCAGCGGCTGTTTGCGCTTATGGACGACAATCGCGGTCGACCCCTTGTCTGGATATCCGGTCCACCTGGCGCGGGCAAGACTGCACTGACGGCGAGCTATCTAGAAGACAGAGGGTTAGCAGCGATCTGGTACCAGATCGACGCAGGAGACGCCGACCCGGCTTCACTGTTTCACTATCTAGCGCTGGCGGCCGAGTCTATCGCCAAAGCCTATTCCGGTTCGCTTCCGAGATTCGTGCCCGAGCATTTGTCGGATCTACCGAACTTCGCCCGTCTCTTTTTTCGAGCGTTCTTTGCACAACTGCCCGAACGGCTGATATTGGTGCTCGACAACTACCAGGAAGTGCCGGAGGACGCTTCGTTGCACGAGATCCTGCGCCAGGCTGTTGCGCAAGTGCCGACTGATAGTTCAGTCGTCGCAATCAGCCGAGTGGAAGCGCCTCCCGGCTTTGTTCAATTGGCCGCGAGCGGAGCCATGATAAATGTCGGATGGGAAAAGTTGCAGCTCACCCTTGATGAAGTTCGCGCCATCGCGGCAAAGCGAAGCGTCACCGACGACTGGTTGCTCAAGGCTTTGCACCAGCAGTCCCAGGGATGGGCGGCCGGCATCACGCTCATGCTGGAGCGGCTTGGACATTTCGACGGCAAGACTCAGGAACTCCCCACGGATACGCGCGAGTCAGTATTCAATTATTTCGCAAGTCTCATCTTCGACCATGCCCCTCAAATTGCGCGTCATATCCTGCTGTCGATTGCATTCCTGCCGCGAGTGACTCCCACGCTCGCAATCGAGCTAAGTGGGTATACAGAGGCACCAGGTTTGCTGGAAGACCTTTATCACCGCAGGATGTTCACCGATCGCCGGCTGGGTGCCGAACCGGTATACCAGTTCCATGCGCTGTTCCTGGATTTTCTCAGGACCCGCGCGAAGGCGGTGCTTAACTCGGAGGAATTCGCGAAGCTGCTTCATCGATCTGCGGCCGCGCTGGAAAGTGCCGGAGAAATGGATTTGGCAATGGACCTCTGGCTAGAGGCGCGAGATCGGGAACATGCTATTCGGTTGATTCTCAAAGAAGCGAACAGCCTGCTTAATAGCGGCCGCCGGCAAACGCTCGTGCGCTGGATAAGGCAAACGCCGGCGCCAACCTTCGAACGGGAACCGTGGCTTGCATATTGGCTTGGGCGTGCCCAGTTGCAGACCGCCCCGAGCGAAGGAATCAAGACACTTGAGCATGCTCTCGAACTATTTCGGCAGAGTGATGACCGTCGAGGACTGATAGAGTGCTTGATAGATCTTATTGGCAGCGCTCATGTCGGATTTGGAGCTCTTGATGCGATAGACCGATGGCTGGACGCATTACTTGACCAGATCGATCCTTCGACAGACGCGGCGTCGGCAAACTTATCGCTGCGGGCCTGCGGTGTTCTATGCATGGCCTTGTTCCACGCAAAACCATGGCATCCATCGACAATGCCGACGTACCGGAAGATCGAGAATTTGTTGCTTGATTGCACGGACCCGCATATGGCGCTGACAGCGGCTACAGGTGCATTGATCGTAAGTGGTCTTTGTGGGGATTTTGAGTGCGGAGACCGGATTGCGCGCGCTACAGAATCTCTCGCAGAGAGGGAGGCTACCAGTCCATCGGATGCGTCGTGGTGGTTCGCACAAGTGGGATACATGAAGTACGTGAAAGCGCAGTACGAAGAGGCGCTGAGCTATTTTGCCAAGGCATATCGCATTGCGGAGGCAAACGGTCTTCGTACGGTACTCGGAGTGATCGTCCTGTGGCGATTTCTGGTGGAATTCCGCGTGGTCGGATGGTCCGCCGCGAACGCTACGCTTGCGGAATTTGAAGCTATGCCGCCGTCGAACCTGCCAATGAGTGGCGCAATGCTTTACCTCTTCCGGGCACGCAGGGAGGCCCATCGTGGGCATGGCGATGAGGCCTCCGATCTTGCTGCAATAAGCGACAGAGCCGCAATGCGCACCGGTTCCCGCCTTGAGGAAATGCTTTATGGTCTCTGTAACGCCGATATTTTTCTGGATGCCGGGGGCACCAAAGAGGCGAGACCACTCTTGTCTCGTTCACGAGCGTTGATCGACAGGGCTCCCGTGTACGACTGCTGGCGTGCGGCGCAGCTATATATGGAAGCTTGGCTAGCCAGGATCGAGGGCGACAATCAGCGTGCACTCTTGCGTCTGCGCGAGGCGCTAGCACTCGCCAGAGAGGGCAAGCATCGATATTACCTTCGCTTTCTAGATCGAGCTTTGGTGCCGCTGTTCCGGCTCGCACTGGAAGAAGGAATTGAGGTGGATTCGGTCCAGGAAATCATCCGGATGTTTCGGCTCAAGGCCCCGAAAGACGCGCCTGATCTCTGGCCGTGGCCAGTGCGCATATGCACTCTGGGACAATTCAAAGTACGGATCAACGGTGAATGCCTCGAATTTCCGCGCAAGCTGCCGCGCAAGACGCTGCTATTACTCAAGGCAATTGTGGCCTTCGGCGGCCGCGACGTTCCTGAACAGGCCTTGTGCGATGCGCTTTGGGGGGATGAGGAAGGCGACGCCGCGCGTAACGCACTCTCCATCACCGTGTTGCGATTACGAAAGCTGCTTGGTTCGAACGAGTCCGTAACTCATCAAGGTGGAAGGATTTCCCTCAACCCGGAGTTGTGCTGGGTGGATGCGTGGGCGTTCGAAGCCCGACTTGCGGACACGAGTGTCATCGGCCAAAAGGTCCTGGCCCTGTACGGCGGCAAGTTCCTACCGGAGGACGAAGGTGAGTCGTGGAGTGTGGCTTCACGAGAGCGATTGCGCGGTAAATTCATCGATGCGTTGTCCAGGTACGGAACAACTCTGGAGTCGGAAGGCGATCTCGCGGGGGCGGTTCAGTGTTATCTGAAAGGTATCGATGCCGACCCGATTGTGGAATCTTTTTATCAGGGACTCATGCGCTGTTACGAGCGGTTGGGCAAACGCACCGAGGCGCTCAGCGTCTACCGGAGGCTCAAGCACACTTTATCGGTGGTGTTAGGCGTTCCGCCCTCGAACGCTACGCAACAACTTTTTCAGGATATGCTGCAACGCCAGTCTGAAGTTGGAGTGCTCCCCGGGACGGACGGTGGGACACTCTCCGCATCGAAGGCGAAAAGGGGCGTAGTAGCGAGATTGCCTCTGCGGCGCGCCCGCTGACCCGCGGAGGAATCCCGGTCGTTCTGTGGTTCAATACGGCCACATGAGTTCCCCCAGCTTGAAAAACCAGATCGCCGTGGTCACGGGCGGCTCCGGCGCGATCGGTTCGGCGATCTGCAGGCATTTCGCCGATGCGGGCGCGACCTGCATCGTCACCTACAACCACGGCACGGAAGCCGCGAAGGGCCTTGTGCAGAACCTGCCCGGGCAGGGGCATTGGGCTGCCAAGGTGCCGGTCGAGGACACCGATGCACTGAGCGGGCTCGCGGCCGACGTCGAGGCAAAGCATGGGCGTCTCGACGTGCTGGTCAATTGTGCGGGCATCACCCGCTATGTGCCGCATAAGGACCTTGACGCGCTTGACGACAAGCTGATCGACGATATCTTCCGTGTGAACTGGCGCGGGCCGTTTGCGGCGGTGCGTGCATTCCGGAAATTGCTCGCCGCCAGTGGCGATGGCCTGGTCATCAACATCTCCTCGATTGCCGGGGTCACCGCGATGGGGAGCAACGTCGCTTACTGCGCCTCGAAAGCGGCACTCGATTCGATGACCAAATCGCTGGCGCGCGCGCTGGCGCCCGAAATCCGCGTCGTGTCGGTGTCCCCTGGCCTGGTGGATACGGACTTCGTAAAGAATCTCGACAAGAAATGGCGCGACGAGCAGGCCGCACGCACGCCACTCAAACGACTTGCCACCGCCGATGAAATCGGCGCCGCGACCTTGGCGGTCGTTACCCACTTCCGCTACTCTACCGGCTGTATATTTCCAGTGGACGGCGGCAGGCCGCTGGCCTGACCGTACGGCATTTTCTCGTGGCCGAATCGAACTCGCTTTACAACGATGTGATCCTCGATCACATCAGGAACGCCAGAAATTTCCGCGAACTCGGCGATGCCAACCGCAAGGCGCAGGGGCTGAACCCCTTGTGCGGCGATACCTTCACGGTCTATGCGCGCGTCGAGGGCGATCGTGTTGCGGAAGCCAGCTTCCAGTGCGAGTGCTGCGGAATCTCGATGGCTTCCGCCTCGGTCATGACCGAGGCGGTCCTCGGCAAGACGGTCGAAGACGCGAGAGCGCTATACCGGCACTTCGAGCGCGTGCTGAAGGATCCCGCGGGATCGCCCGTGTCTGCAGATGATGGTCAGCTTGCGGTGCTGTCGCTGATCAGGGAGTTCCCCTCGCGCGTGAACTGCGCGTTGCTGGGCTGGAAGACTCTGGATGCCGCCCTCGACGGGCGTTCGGAAGTTACGATCGGCTGACCGTTACTGCCGAAGCCGGCTATTGCGCCTTGCAGATCTTTCGCAGGTCGCCGCCCGGGAATACCGTGAGTGCTTCGACTTTTCCGTTGGCGTCGAGGCGCACGGCGAGGCCGTTGAGATAACAATACGTCCGCATCAGCGCCATCCCGCTGTCCGGCGCGGGCGCGGTTGTTTCCCCCACCGATTGCGGTTTGCCGAAGCTCGCCCTGACCAGCGCCTCGGAGGAACCGAAGCGCACGCCTTCGCGCGTCTGAAAGCCTTCGATCCGCTCGACCTGGATGGAGTAGACGGTCTGATCGTGTTCCCGCACCAGAACCAGGATCGCGCCATCCTCGGCACCCGGATCCGGATAGCGGTACAGCAGGGCGGGACGGCCGCCCGGCAGGCGCGAGTCGGCACCGGACACCGGTTCGCCGAAGACCTCGATCATTTGCCGCAGCGACATGTCGAGGGAGACCGGTCCAACGCGGAAGCCCGGGATCACGGTCTTGTCGTGCAACAGATTCTCGGTCGCGGGCGCTTCGGCCTTTGCCGGCGCTGGCGGCTCGGGCGCCCTCTTCGACGCGCAAGCCGTCAGTGCCAGCAGCACGGTCGCAATCCACACTACGCGCAGCGAATGACTCATGTTGTCCGGGAGACCCTCAGAGATCTGTCCGATACCTCTCGGCGACTGCGCGATCGAACTCCGCGATTGCCTCGCGCGGCAGGCCGCCACCCGCGGCGATTTCCTCGCCAAAGGATATGGCCATCTCCCCCGGCCAGGTCTCCGGCTTCCACAGATCGCTGCGCAGAAATGCCTTGGCGCAATGAAAGTAGCACTCCGTAACCCTGACACGGATGAGCAGCAGTGCCGGGCTGCCGCGGGCCGCAAGCGCCGCACGCCCCTCGGCATCGTCCAGGAGTTCGGCGGTTCCCTGCACGCGCAGGGTCTCGCTGGTGCCAGGCACCAGGAAGATCAAGCCCACATGAGGGTTTTCGAGAATGTGGGTCAGCGAAAAGATGAGCTTGTTGCCCTTGCGCTCCGGGATCAGCAGCGTGACGCTGTCTTCGACTTGCACGAAACCGGCTTGGTCGCCCTTGGGAGAGACGGTTGGCCGGCCGGCCATGTCGCTGGTGGCCAGCATGAACATCGGCGACTTGCCGATGAACTCGATCGCGCGGGCATTCAGTTCCCGATGGATCTTGAGCGGCACCTGTTGATTGGGCGAGCCGATGATTTTTCGCAGCGCCTCGACGGACCCGATTTTTCCCACCCCGGACTCCTTACTTGGTTTCTGCCTCGATCTCTTTGTCGCGTTCCTGCTTTTGCTGCTCGAGCGTCGAACCCATGTCTGCGCCCTTGTTCATGGTGCGCGCACCCTCTCGAATCGTTCCCGAAGGCAGGCTCTCGACATTTTTCACCGGGTGCGTGTCAGGCGCGGAGCCGGACTGAGGTTGTGGCGGCTCGCTTTTTTCGCAAGCGGCCAACGTTGCGGCCAAAAGAATCACTGCAAATCGAATGCTACGCAGCATGATCTTCCCTTGTCCTGTCACCCGTCACTAGTCACCAGTCACCAGTCACCGATCTACTTCATCGTCGGCATCACGAACTCGGCGCCTTTGCGAATTCCGGTTGGCCAGCGCGTGGTGACGGTTTTCAGGTGCGTGTAGAAGCGCACGCCCTCGGGTCCGTAAGCGTAGTGGTCGCCGAACAGCGAGCGTTTCCAGCCGCCGAAACTGTGGAACGCCATCGGCACCGGGATCGGCACATTGATCCCGACCATTCCGATCTGAATCCGTGTGGCAAATTCGCGAGCCGCATCGCCGTCGCGGGTAAAGATCGACACGCCATTGCCGAACTCATGCCTGTTGACCAGATCGACCGCCGTTTCGAAGTCGGGCACGCGTACCACCGACAGAACCGGTCCGAAGATTTCCTCCTTGTAGATGGTCATCTCCGGCTTGACCCCGTCGAACAGGCAGCCGCCTAGGAAGAAGCCGTTCTCGTGATCCTTCACCTTAAGCCCGCGGCCGTCCACGATCAGTTTTGCACCTTCCTTGACCCCGAGCGCGACGTAGCCCGTGACTTTGTCGAGATGCGTCCGGGTGACCAGCGGCCCCATTTCGGCGGCGCTGTCGGTGCCGGTATTGACCACAAGATTCCTGGCGCGGTCGGCCAGTTTCTCGACCAGCTTGTCGGCGATTCCACCGACCGCAACGGCCACCGAGATGGCCATGCAGCGTTCTCCCGCCGAGCCGTAGGCGGCGCCAATCAGCGCATCCACGGCCTGTTCGAGATCGGCGTCCGGCATCACCACCAGGTGATTCTTGGCACCGCCGAGGGCCTGTACGCGTTTGCCTGACGCGGTGCCGGTGCGATAGATGTACTCGGCGATCGGCGTGGAGCCGACGAAGCTCACCGCGCTCACGCGCGCGTCATGCAACAGCGCATCCACGGCAATCTTGTCGCCGTGCACCACGTTGAACACGCCGTCAGGCAGGCCGGCTTCCTTCAGCAGTTTCGCCAGATACAGGCTTGCCGACGGATCGCGCTCGGAAGGCTTGAGGACGAAGGTATTGCCACAGGCGATCGCCACCGGGAACATCCACATCGGCACCATCACCGGGAAATTGAACGGCGTGATCCCGGCGCAGACCCCCAGCGGCTGGCGCACCGAGTAGCTGTCCACGCCGGTGCCGACCTGCTCGGTAAATTCGCCCTTCAGAAGATGCGGGATACCGCAGGCAAATTCGACGACTTCGACGCCGCGGGTGACTTCCCCCCTGGCGTCGGAGAGTACTTTTCCGTGCTCGCTCGTGATAATCGCCGCCAGCGCATCGGCGTGCTGATCCAGCAACTCCTTGAACCTGAACATGACCCGCGCGCGGCGCAGCGGCGGGGTGGCCGCCCAGGCCGGGAATGCCTTGTGCGCGGCGTCGATCGCGGTGCTAACTTCGCTTTCGCTGGCGAAGGGCACCCGCGCCGCAGCCTGGCCGAGCGCCGGATTGAAAACGTCGCCGAAGCGGCCGCTGGCGCCGGCGATTTCCCTGCCGCCGATGAAATGATGAATCTCCTTCAGCACCGAGGCCTGATTTAGTGGCTTGTTCATGGTTCATTTCTTCCAGAATGACCGGCCGGCAAGCGGGCCGTGGTGTGTGGATTATGCGGCCGCGGCGTTGCGGCCGTTGGCGAAATGCTGGTCAAGCGGATAAATGGGCCTACGCAACTTGCGGTAGTCGAACTCGGTCCAGTCCGACGATGACACGCCGGGCGCATCGCAGAACACCATGCCCTTGGCGATCGGCAAGAACACAGGCCGGAAGTACATCCGGGACTTCAGCAGCAGGTAGCGCTGGCGCGCGGGGTCGATGCCGACGCTCTCGAAAACGCCGCGGTCCCAGGGCTCCTGATTGCGCTCGGAGATGACGACCAGCGCGGTCCCGGTGTCGAGCACCACCGTGCGTCCCATGAAACAGCGCATCCCGGTGAATTGCGGCCCGGTGATGGTGTATTCGCCGTCCGTGATCGTGCGGATTACCCCGCTCAGAACGAGGGGCTCGCCCTTGCGCCGGATCGACGGCATGTCCATCTTGCCGCCCACCGGCAACGTGACGCGCGCGCCCTTGCCGGCTTCAATCATTTTTGCGACCGCCTCCGGATCGCGAATCGGCGCCACGGCGATTCCGGTCAGACCCTGTCGCAATGCCTCGCGCAGCACGTACATCGTATCCTGCGTCGAGCCCGAAGCGCAGTTGTCCGCGTGGTCGAGCAACAGTATGGGCCCGCCCGATTGTTCGCCCATTCGCTTGGCCTGCGCAATCGACTGATCGAGCGGTTGGCCGCGATAGATGAAATCCTCCTTCTGCGCCCACGCGACGTCGAGGATCTCGTTGCAGGCGTTCACGGCTGCCGCCCTGCCAGCATCCGCGACGGTCACCACACTGATGCCGGCGTCGTGGATGTCCGCCATCTGGAAGCCGCCGAATGCCGTGGCGGCCAGCAGGCCGGTGCTTTCGGCCTTGCGCGCGGCATCCACGAAATCCTTCATCGCGCCTTCGGCAGTGTTCTGGCGCAGCGTCTGCGCCAGCACCGGCGCATTGCCCCACGCCATCAACGGCCTGATCTCGCCCTTCATCATGCGCAGCAGCAGGGTGCCGGCCAGGTGCCCCGATTCGTACTGGTCCACGTGCGGATAGGTCTTGTACCCGGTTATGACGTCGCAGTTGCGCACCATGCACTCGGTCACGTTGGCGTGCAGGTCAAGCGACACCGCGATCGGCGTACGCGGCGCGATGGCGCGCAGTCTCTCCAGCAGTGTGCCTTCACCATCGTCGGTGCGCTCTGCAACCACCATGGCGCCATGCAAGTCGAGAAACACCGCATCGCAACCCCTGGCCACGGCGCTGCAGATCGCTTCGCAGATTCGGTCATAAGCACTGCCGTCCACCGGTCCGCTTGGATTCGCCCACGCGGCGACCGGGGTAGCGACTTCGGCGCCGGCCTTTGCGGCCAGGTCCAGGAATGCCGCCATCGCCATGCCCTTGCCCTTCATTGCTTCGAAGGCGTCGCGCCCGAGGTAGGGCCCTTTGGGCCCGAACTCCTCCCACGGTGTTGGCACCGGAGAGAAGGTGTTGGTCTCGTGTTGCATCTGGGCAATGACGAATTTCATCCGAATTCCCGACAGATTCCTTGCCACGCATCCGGCAAGCCGGTTTTTAGGGGAGTGTCTTTAGCACGTCGCGAACAGTATCGAACAGTTGATCGATCTGAGGTTTTTCGATGATGAACGGCGGAGACATCGCTATGGTGTCGCCGGTGGTGCGGATCAGGACATTCTTGCTGTACGCGCGCAGGAAGGCTTCGAAGGCGCGCGCACCGGGTTTGTCCGCCATGGGTTGCAGTTCGATGCCCACCACCAGCCCGATCGTGCGGATGTCGATCACGTGCGGCAGCCCCTTGAGCGAGTGCGCGGCGGCTTCCCAGTAAGGGGCGAGTTCCGCGGCGCGCTCGAACAGCTTTTCTTCCCGGAACAGGTCGAGCGCTGCGCAGGCGGCAGCCGCGGCCAGCGGATGGCCGGAATAGGTGTAGCCGTGGAAGAACTCGATGTTGCTCTCCGCACCACCCTTGTCCATGAATGTGTCGTAGATCTCCTTTTTCACCACCACGCCGCCCATCGGTACCGCCGCGTTGGTCAGTGCCTTTGCGCAAGTGATCATGTCCGGGGTGACCCCGAAGGTTTGCGCCGCGAAGGCCTTGCCGGTCCGGCCGAACCCGGTGATGACTTCGTCGAATATCAGCAGGATGCCGTACTTGTCGCAGATCTGACGCAGCTTCTGCAGATAGCCTTTCGGCGGCACCAGCACGCCGGTGGAACCGGCGACCGGCTCGACGATGACCGCCGCGATATTGGAGGCATCGTGCAGCTGCACCAGACGTTCGAGTTCGTCGGCGAACTCGGCGCCGTGCTCGGGTTGACCCCGCGAATATGCGTTGCGCGCCAGATCGTGGGTGTGGCGCAGATGATCGACCGACGCCAGCATGTTGCCGAAGGTCTTGCGGTTCGCGGACATGCCGCCTACCGAGATGCCACCGAAGCCCACACCGTGATAGCCGCGCTCGCGGCCGATCAAAATGCGGCGCGTTCCTTCGCCACGCACGCGATGATAGGCCAGCGCAATCTTGAGCGCGGTATCGACGGCCTCCGATCCGGAGTTGGTGAAGAACACGTGATCCAGTCCCTGGGGCGTGATCGAAACCAGTTTTTCTGCCGCCATGAATGCGGCCGGATGGTGCAGCTGAAAGCCGGTGGCGTAGTCGATGGTTTCCGCTTGCTTCTTGATTGCGTCGACGATTCTCTGGCGGCAGTGGCCCGCGTTCACCGCCCACAGACCGGCGATGCCGTCGAGCACCTTGCGGCCGTCCTGAGTCAGGTAGTGCATGTCCCTGGCGGCGACCAGCAGCCGCGGCGCCGTCTTGAACTGGCGATTGGCCGTGAACGGGATCCACAGCGGTTCGAGATTGAGCGACTCATTCAGGTGACGGAGGGCTTTTTCGTCGGGCATGTTCATGGCGGGTCTCCTCGGATGCCGGGCGCGGCAAAAGGTCACACAGCCGGCGCTGGATTTGTGGGGTCATTATAGTGCGCGGTCGCCGCCGGCGGCCAGCGTCCGATTGCCTGGACAGTAGGCTTCCCTTATCCTGTGGCGCTCTCGTCGATACAGTCATTCGACCGGTCCCTGATGTCACGGTCGCTGTTGTTGCAGGCCCTAAAGGAATTTGCCAATGGATCTGAACTACACCAAGGAAGAAATCGCATTTCGCGAACAGGTGAGCGAATTCGTCCGCACGCATCTCCCCGGCGATGTGTCGCGCAAGGTCCTCGAACACCGCCGGCTCGGCAAAGACGACTACGTGCGTTGGCAGAAGATCCTGTTCGAGAAGGGCTGGATTGCCGCCGGCTGGCCGGTGGAGTACGGCGGCACCGCCTGGACGCCGATTCAGCGCTACATTTTCGAGGAAGAGTGCGCGGCCGCCGGTGCGCCGCGGATCACCCCTTTCGGCCTCTACATGGTTGGGCCGGTGATCATTGCCTTTGGCAGCGAATGGCAGAAGAAGCACTACCTGCCGCGCATCCGCTCCAGCGAGGACTGGTGGTGCCAGGGTTATTCTGAACCGGGCTCTGGATCCGACCTCGCTTCGCTCAAGACCCGCGCCGAGCGGCAGGGGGACCACTACATCGTCAACGGCCAGAAGACCTGGAATACCCACGGCCAATGGGCAGACATGTGCTTCTGCCTGGTGCGCACCTCCAGCGAAGGCAAGAAGCAGGAGGGCATTTCGTTTCTGCTTATCGACATGCACTCGCCCGGCGTTACCGTGCGGCCGATCATCACGCTCGAAGGCGAGCACGAGGTCAACGAGATCTGGTTCGAGAATGTGAAAGTGCCGGCGCAAAACCTGGTGGGCGACGAGGGACGGGGCTGGACCTACGCCAAATTCCTGCTGTCGCATGAACGCACGGGCATCGCCGGCGTGGGGCACTCGAAGCGGGAATTGCGCTACCTCAAGCACATCGCGTCCCAGGAATGGTCAGGCGGAAAGCCGCTGATCGAGGATCCGCTGTTTCGCGACCGGGTGGCGCAAGTGGAAATAGATCTGATGGCGCTGGAGATCACCAATCTGCGCGTCGCGGCCGCCGACCGCGACGGCAAGGCGCCCGGGCCCGAGGCGTCGATACTGAAGATAAAGGGCACCGAGATCCAGCAGGATCTCACCGAACTGATGATGGAGGCGGTGGGGCCCTATGCGCTGCCGCACCTGCCGATGGCGTGGGGTGATCACTGGATCGGAGCGCACGTTGGTCCCGACTATGCCGCCCCGCTTGCGGCGCGGTATTTCAACTATCGCAAGACCAGCATCTACGGCGGTTCCAACGAGATCCAGCGCAATATCATCGCGCAGATGGTTCTTGGACTTTGATCCAGTGCTACCCCGTTGCGTCGGTGGCGTTGAGAGAGGATGAGTGCTGATGGATTTTTCGCTGACTGAGGAACAGCAAATGCTCAAGGACAGCGTGCAACGCTTCCTGGAGAAGAATTGCAGCTTCGAAAACCGCCGCAGGATGCTTGCCGAGCGGATGCCGATGAATGCCCAGCTCTGGGAAGGGCTGGCGTCGCTGGGCGTCCTGGGGGTGCCGTTTTCGCCGGACCACGGCGGCTTCGGCGGCGGCGGAGTCGAGACCATGCTGGTCATGGAGGCTCTCGGGCGGCACCTTTCGCTCGAGCCTTATCTCGCCACCGTGATATTGGCAGGTGGCTGCGTTGACCTCGGCGGCGCCGACTGGCAGAAGAAGATTCTGATCCCGAAGATCATCGACGGTTCGATGCTGCTGGCGTTCGCGCATGCTGAGCCGAACGCCCGTTTTGAGCTCGGCCACGTCGAGACCCGCGCGGTGCGCGACGGCACCAACTTCGTGCTGGAGGGCGAAAAAACCCTGGTGCTGCACGGCCAGGTGGCGGAGAAGTTCATAGTATCCGCGCGCACGTCCGGCAAGATCGGCGACGCGCATGGCGTGACGCTGTTCATCGTCGAGGCCGACGAGGAAAATCTCGGCGGGCAGGAGTACCCGTTGTTCGACGGCATGCGCGCGCTGGACCTGCAGATCGGAGGTGTCAAAGTCGGGCCCGAGTCGGTGATCGGCACGCTCGACGCGGCGATGCCGCTGATCGAAGCGGTCGCCGACCGTGCGATGGCGGCGCTATGTGCCGAAGCCGTCGGCGTCATGGACGCGCTGCACGCAGCCACGGTCGAGTATCTTAAAACCCGCCAGCAATTTGGCCAGCCGATCGGACGCTTTCAGGCGTTGCAGCACCGCGCGGTGGACATGCTCATTCATCTTGAACAGGCCCGGTCGATGGCGGTGCTAGCTGCATCGCGCATGGATTCGCAGAATGTCCCGGAGCGCCGCAAGGGCATCGCCGCGGCCAAGGAAATGATTGGCCGGGCCGGGCGGTTCGTCGGTCAGCAGGCGATCCAGTTGCATGGCGGCATGGGCATGACCGACGAACTCAACGTCAGCCATTACTTCAAGCGGCTCACCGCGATCGACATCCTCTTTGGCAACGCCGCCTATCAGCGGCAGCGCTTCGCCACCATGGATGATAACCAGCCGGCAGCGCACCTTCGGGCGCCGCGCAAATCCTGGGTGAAGATTTGAAAGGAATTTGCCACAGAGGAGACCTTCCTCACCCCAGCCCTCTCCCCCCAAAACCGGGTGGAGAGGGAGTGCAAACGCGCTGGTTCACGATGGTGTAGTTTTTCCGTGCCCTCTCGAGCTTGCCGGAGAGGTCGGGGGAGAGCCGATTTTTTCTGTGTTCTCTGTGGCTAAAGATTGCCTTTGACCTTCTTCGGACAAATCTCTGTGGCGTACAAGTATTACTGGGAAGATTTCAAGGCAGGTGAAGTGCACCAGCTCGGCGAGAAGCGCGTCGGCAAGGAAGAGATGATCGCCTTTGCAAAGCAGTTCGATCCGCAGCCGTTCCACGTGGACGAAGCGGCGGCGAAAGCGTCGATGTACGGAGGGTTGATAGCCAGCGGTTGGCACACGGTTGCTCTGGTCATGCGCATGATGTGCGATTCCTACATGCTGGACTCGGCCAGCCTCGGGTCGCCCGGCATTGAAAATCTCAAGTGGCTCAAGCCGGTGCGCCCGGGCGATACCCTGCGCGCACAGCGCACAACGCTCGAAGTGCGGGCCTCCAAAAGCAGGCCCGAAATGGGCCTGGTGAAGACCCGTTGGGAGGTGGTCAACCAGAACGGTGAGCCGGTCATGACCATGGAGGGCTACGGCATGTTCCAGCGCCGCCATTCGGGGAGGCTGGAGAAATGAGCGATCTGTTCAAGCATAAAGTGCACGTCCTGTTTCGCAAGGAAGATCTCGATCGCGAGCGTCTCGAAGGCAAGGTGGCGATCGTGCTCGACGTGCTGTTTGCCACTTCCACCATCATTACCGCGCTGGCCCATGGTGCCTCCGAAGTGATCCCTACGCTTGACGAAGCAGGCGCCAATGCCGAGGCACAGAAGCTGCCACGGGGCAGTTATGTGCTGGCCGGTGAGTTGTACGCTGAGACCCTGCCGGGATTTGCATCGCCAACCCCACTGGCGTTGCTGAAGGAAAACATCGCGGGGCGAACGCTGATTTACTCCACCACCAACGGCACGGTCGCGCTGCGGCAATCTTCGCGTGCCGAACATGTTTACGCAGCCGCGCTGCTTAATGGCGAAGCGGTGGTCGAACGTGTCTTGAGGAACCATCGCGGGCAGACCATCCTGATCGTCTGTTCGGGCTCGATGGGCATGGTCAATCTCGAGGACCTTTACGGAGCAGGTTATCTGGTGGATCTGCTGTCGAATGAATTGGAGGAAAGCAGCGATTTTTCAGATGCGGCGTTGGCCGCACGCAGCCTGTTTCGCGCAGAGGACGCGGCCGACTGCCTGTTGCGCGCCCGCGTCGGCCGGATGATGATCGAGCGTGGTCTCGCGCATGAAGTGCATTACGCTGCGACGCTCAGCACGCTCGCGGCGGTTCCCAAACTCGTCGGCGGCCGCCTGATGATGGCGTGACGTTTCACCCGGCAGGGTGTGCGCCCGCTGCAACATGAGGGCTCGGGATAAATATTTACCTGGAGAACCCTGCCCGACCGCATGCTGCAGCGCTAAAATGGGGCGTCTGAGTCCCCACTTCCCGGGGCAGAGCTAAGCTAAGGATTTCATGAGGATATTCTGGCTGGCGGCAGGGGCGGTGTTACTTTCCGGGTCGGTTTCCGTTCCCGCTGCACAGGATTGCAGCCGGGCGAGGTCCAATGCCGAAAAAATGTTGTGTTCCAACAGCCGGCTTGCGCAAGCGGAAGAACGAATGGCGTACGCGTTTCGAATCGCCATCCGACATGGCGCGGATCCTTCCGCCCTGATGCAATCCCAGCGCCGGTGGTCCACCGAAATCCGCGATGCTTGCAATGAAGTCGATTGCATGTTGAAAGCCTATGAAGAGCGCACTGCGGAACTTGAAAATCGGTAAACCCGGCGTTCCCGGCGGTCGGATAACCATTCCGCGGTGGTTCTGCATGCGGAATCGGGTCTGAACCATGCGCAGACTGGCGCTGACTCTCAAGCCCGCGATCGGCCTTCTGGTGTTGTTCCTGGTCCTGATCATCAATGCGGCCATTACCTATCGCAATGGCGTGCTTCTGGTCGAACATTCCCGGACCGCCGAGCAAACGCTCAACTCCTTGCGGCATGTGGTTGAACTCCAGGGACAGCTGGTCGACGCCGAAACCAGCCAGCGCGGTTTCCTCATCACCGGCAACGCTGACTACCTCGAGTCCTACAGCGACGCACTCACTACTTTGACACCGACTTTCATGGGCCTGTACGAGAGTATGGGGGACGATCCGTTGTGGGAACAGAGATTGGACACCCTTCAGTCGCTGGTATTCCTCAAGTTCCGCGAACTGCAGACTTCGATCGAACTGCGGCGGCATTCCGGCTTTGCCGCCGCGCAGAAACTGACAATGACCAACGAAGGCAAGCGGACCATGGACCGGATAAGGACGCTTATCGGCGAGTTCCGCAGCGAGGAGGCGCGCGCATTTTCATCGCAGGCGAGCCGCGTGCAGAACACCGTCACCACGGCACGCGCAAGTTTCTGGGCCGTCACACTGGTCGGGCTGGGTTTGCTGATCTACGTGTTGTACACGCTGTGGCTCTATCTGGTCGAGGTCAGAAAGACCGAGAGGACCCTGCGGCGCCAGGCGCTGCGCGATCCGCTGACCGGTCTGTTCAACCGGCGCTTCTTCGACGCCGGACTGGAACAGGAAATCATGCGTTCGCGCCGCAGCGCCAATCCGCTTTCGTTATTGATCCTCGATATCGATCATTTCAAGAACTTCAACGACGAGTACGGGCACGAGGCCGGCGATGCGGTTCTGCGCGCCATCGGCCAGTTACTTCAGACGCAGGTGCGCGGCGGCGACGTCGCCTGTCGTTTTGGCGGCGAGGAGTTCGTGATTCTGATGCCGGACGCGGCACTGCAGTCCGCGGAAGTGCGCGGCAGGCAGATTCTGGAAGCCATCCGCGGGCTGGAAATCCCGCATCAGGGACACCTGCTGCCGCCGGTCACGGCATCGCTTGGCGTTGCCGAGTTTCCCTCTCACGGAAGCAGTGCCGAAAGACTTCTCGAGGCGGCGGACAATGCCTTGTACAAAGCCAAACGCAGTGGGCGCGATCGAATGGTCATCAGCGGCGACGCGGAGGCCGTTGCCTGATCAGCCGGAAATCAGGCGTCACAGGCATTCAGTTTGAGTGGTGGTCACACAAACACCAGAATCTCGCCGGTGGCACCGTTGGCAAGATCGCCGCAGTAACGCCGTACACGGTTTCCTAGCGGCAGGAAGCGCCCGAACCGTTCGCTTTCCCGCCGTAGTTCGTTCTCGAGAAGCGTAAGGAAGAGCAGTGCGTGTTCACCGCTCTCCTGGAACGTTGCGGGCAACTCCCGCGGTTGCCGCGCAAGGAGCACCGTTCCGCGCTTGAGCGCAAAGCCCGGCATCGTTCCCACGTGCCCCGAGACCAGAACGGTTCCGGCCAGCATGTGCGATCCGCAATACGCACCGGCGTCCCCTCCGATCAGGATCAGCCCGCGACGCATCCGATCGGCCGTGCGGTCTCCGGCATTGCCGTGCACGACGATGTTGCCGCCGCGCATTCCCTGCTTGTCGCCAGCCAACGCTCCGCCGAGAAAATCGCCGGCGTTACCGCGGATCTCGATCCCGCCCGCCGTCATCCCGCTTCCTGCAAGTGGTCCGGCATTGCCGGTAACGACAATCCGGCCCCCGCGCATTCCAAGCCCGGTGTAGGCGCCGCAGTCGCCTTCTACTAAAACCGTGCCTTGCGTCATGCCGGTGCCGATGCGGTTGAGCCGATCGGAGCTGTCGCGGATGATCAGCTGCCGCGTGTCCTCGCCCCTTACCGCAAACAGATCGTCCACCCGCAATCCGTGGTTTCCAATGGCGATTTTCTCGATGGCCGCCTTGCTCAGCCCCGCCAGGCGGTCGGGGATGAGCGGCGAGACGTCCACGCAGTAGGGCGGGACTGCACGCAACGTGAAGGTCAACGCGCTCATTTCAAGAGGTCGTGGAGTTTGAAATGAAACTTGCCGAGCTTGCCGCCGTAATTGCCGGCGCTGATGCGCAGTACCCCGCCGGACGAACCGGCCTGGCACACTGCCGCGATCCCGGCGCGCATCGCCGTGCGAACGTCGGTCTCAGTCAGTCCGTCGATCACTATTTCCAGCACGGCACTTTCATCGGGCGAGAGTTCACTCTTCACCGCGCCGCGCAGCGTCGGGCAGAAGGCATCGTTGGTCGACGCGGTGAGCGTCTTGTACTTTGAACCGACCTTGGAACCCGAGCGCACCACGCCGCCGGGGAACGGCATGATGACGCCCGGCACTTTCGACATCGCCGTGATCGCTGCCTCGCATGCCGCCAGAGCCTCGACCTGACCGTGCGCGAACACCAGGAAGTTGCCGCCGCCGACCGCGCGGACCATGCCGGTGGTCTCTTCGCACAGAAACTCGCCGTCCATTACCGGTATGCGCCAGTAGCGCCGTCCACCGATCAACTTGGAGTTCTGATACCCGTCGCCGAAGAAACGCAGGTTCTTCCCCATGTTGACCGGTTCTCCGGCTATTCCGGAAAACGCCGCGGAGGTCGGCGCGGTCAATACGCACTGGCCTACGCGGCGTTCCACTTGTTTCGCGAGCTCCTTGTCCGATACGGCGAACAACAGCACCGCCAGACCGGGACGGCCGTCGGGGGTCTCATCGGGTGATAGTTCGCGCTCGATTCCGGCCTCACAGCCACAGCCGATGACCGAGGTGGCGAATCCAGTCGCCGCGCGTGCAGCGTGGTACGCCCATTTGAGATCGAGCGCCGTAATCAGGATGCGAGTGGCACGCATGCCGAAGGCCTCGGCAAACGTATCGTCGATCGCGACGCCATTGATGTTCATCTACCGTTCCGCGGGCAAGGGTGAACCAGCGTCTCGCGGCTGCCGCATTCGGCCAGTTCATCGGCCGAGATCGCGAAGTTATCGAAGCCGATGGTATGAAAACGCTCGAAAAAATCCCGCAAGGGCTTTTCGATGCCGCGGTCGAAATCGGGGCGCACCACGTGAGTCGCGCCGCGGCTGGTTTTCACGATCCTGCCGCGCTGCGCCACCAGTTCCCCGTCTTTGAACACGTACTCGGGGGCTGCGAACATCTGCTCGAGGTCGGGAAGGTCTTCATACACGATAATATCGGCGGCCGCGCCGACGCCGAGATGTCCGCGGTCTGTGAGCCCGAGGCTGCGCGCCGGCGCGGCGCGGGTCATGATCGCGATCTCGTACAGGGAGTACTCACGGCCCAGTCCGGCCAGTTCGCTGTGCGCCGCGGCTTCCGGATGGATCTCGGCGAGCTTCCGATTGCGGAAGTCCCGGTCCATCAGCAGCCGGATGAGGTGCGGATAGCTGGTGAATGGGGCACCGTTCGGATGGTCGGTCGTGAGGAATAGGCGCCACGGATCCTGCACGCGCAGGAAGAGCTCCAGTCCGATCGCCCACTGCAAGGCGTTGACGAAGGCGCTGTCCCGGTAGCGGAACGGCACCACGCCGCAGCCGGCGTCGCACTCGATGTCCATGCACACCCATTTCGCGGGGTGAGCGTGGCGGCTATTGCGGAACTGCGCCATGGTGTCGCCGGACGCAGTCACAGTCTGGCCGAACATGATCTGCCCCACGTCTGCCGAGACATTCTTGTGCCGGTTGATGGCGTCGGCGATGCGTGCCGCCGCGGAAGAGAACTTGCGCTCCCCTTCGGTGCCGTAACTGTGGAACTGGATATGGGTGAGGTGGATCGGCAAACCCCCGGCCGCATCCATGGTGGCGAGCGTAGTGTCCACATTACCGGGTACGCCGAGGTTGCTGGCGTGCACATGCAGAGGGAATGGCACCGCAAGATCGTGCAACGCGCGCGTCAGCGCGCCCAGGATTGCGCGCGGCGTCACCCGGTAGTGCGGGTGCGGCTCATCCACGTCGAGCTTGCGCGCATTGAACTTGAATGCGCTGATGCCGCCGGGATTGACGATCTTGATGCCGATGCACTGGGTGGCGTGAAGCGTCCACGCCACGTAGTCGTTGACCAGACTCTGGTCGGCGCCCGCGGCCAGCAGGCGCAACAGGAAATCGTCGTTCCCGAGCAGGGCGTAGCCGCCCTTGTCCACGATCGGCGTGTCACCCATTTCCATGTGCGCCTGGCGCGCGTTCACCGGCAGGATCGCCGGTTCGAAACATGCGGTGTAGCCCATTTCCGCATAGCGGTAGCCGGTGGCGAAGGTCGACGGTGCAGCGTGGCCGCTGCCTGAACGGGTAATGTCCGTTCGCGCAAAGGCGCTGTCGCGATGGTCTTCGGGCAGCATTGCGCGCGCGATATTGACCTTGCCGCCGCCGATGTGGGTATGCACGTCGATCGCGCCGGCCATGACCATGCGTCCAGCCAGATCGATCTCGCGATCGAAGCGTGTTCCCGGTGCCGGCGCGGCGACGATGCGGCCGGCGTGCACGAACAGGTCCCGCACTTCGCCGTCGATCCCGTTGGCCGGGTCGTAGACTCTGCCGCCGCCGAGCCTGATCACAGGGGATTTTCCGTTGCGCCGAGGATCATTTGCAGCGCCTGCCCCGCCGAAGGCATAGCGGACTCGGTAAGCTTGCGTACGCCAATGGCGACAACGTTGTCGGCGCGGAACAAATGTCCCGCGTGATGAAGCCCCGGCGTGGCTACCGGAATGAACACGGAAGCATCTCCGGGGTTGGTGCCCGGCCGGCCGAGAACGATCGCCGGAGCCTCGCTTTCAGGAGGCGAGTGTGCCGCGTCGAGCGCGGACACGAACACCACTGCGTCGGCTTCGTGGCGTTCGAGCAGGCGCCGCGCTGAATGCTGCCACGGATCGTAAGCCGGTTTCCCGCCTGCGAAACTTACCCGCAGTGGAAAGCCGGTCTGCCAGGTCGTCACCTGCGCCGCGGTAAGGTCGCCGTCGGTGCCGCCGAGCGGAAGCACAGCGAAACGCCCGCTCGCGTTCAATGCCGTCACCAGCTCGCACATGCTCCGGATCGCGAGTTCGGCATTCGGGAACGCAAGATCGGCTGCTGTCCAGGTGAGGACGCCGTAGCGCGCCGTCTGCATGCGCGCGAGCAATGCCGCTAGCTCTGGCATTGCGATCCCGGCGACCGCTTTTGCGTTCAGGGTCTTGCCCGCGAGCAGGCTTCGCAATACGCCGAATACTTCTCCCAGCCGTTCGGGTTCGACGGCAACTGCCGTTGCCCGCGCCTTCAGTGGTGCGGGCAGATCCTGCGGCATGGCGCCGAGGAAGCAGAGATCGCGTTCGCCGGTTATGAATAGCGATTCGAACTCGCCGAAAATCCGTTCGTAGAAACGCGGGAAGCGGCTGCTGATGTCGGTGCCGGCCACAACCAGCAGATCGGCGCGATTGCGCACCTCGGTGAGCGTGGTGCTGATCCAGCCGCTGTCCTGCAACACCAGCAGATTGCGCATCATGGCGTCACCGCTGTTGTGATCGACGATTCCGCCCGTTCGCTCTGCAAGCTCCAGCAGCGCACGCATGCCGGCCACATCGGTTCCCGCCGAGATCAGTACGGGCTGCCTCGCCTCGCGCAGGATTGCGGCGGCCTTCTTAGCGGCGACCTCCAGAGCGACCGGCTTTCCGTTTGCCAGCGGCGTCGCGTCGGCACGGGAACTTGCATTGAAAAGCCTTCGGCTTTTCGTGCATCCGTTGGCCACCACGGTGGCGGCGCGTTCCGACACTGCGATACGCAAGTCATCGCACAGCAGTCCGCAAAAGGGGCAGGGCACGTGAATGAACTCTTGTGCGCCGGTTGGCTGCTTGGACATCGTCCTTACGGAAACCTGTAACGGTTGAAAATGGACCAGCGCGCGGCGCGGTGTCGCATTACTGCACAATTTCGTGTCAGTGCCTCGAAACTGAACACCCCGTACTGCTAATTTTTTCAAATGGTTGCGGGGAATGCGATGCTAAACTTTAACCGATCCACGCAGGTTGCGCGCAATTGCGACTTACACCACAGGATGATGACCACGGTGCGCCAGGTTTCCGCTCATGCTCCGGCAAGATTGCATCTCGGCTTTCTCGATCCGAGCGGTTCGAGGGGAAGGCGTTTTTGCAGTGTCGGCCTGACGCTGGAGGGACTGGGGGTATCGCTCACCGCCGAGCAAGCTTCGACGTTCTCGGTGTCTGGACCGCAGGCTGCAAGAGTCGGGGCTCTCGCGCAGACCTTGCGAGCGAAGTTCAATCTTCCCGGCGACTGCCGCATCGTCGTTCAGGGCGCCATTCCCGAACATGTCGGACTCGGTTCGGGCACGCAGCTTGCGATCGCCGTCGGTGTTGCGCTCGCCGGACTCTACCGGCTCGATTTGCCGGCCCGCGCGGTGGCCGCTTTGTTTCAACGCGGGCAGCGTTCCGGAATCGGCGTCGGTGCTTTCGAGCAGGGCGGATTCCTGGTGGATGGTGGCAAGGATACGGGCGCGGAGCCGCCGCCGATCGTTTCCCGGCTGGAGTTTCCCGCGGATTGGCGCATCGTGCTTTTGCTCGATCCTGTCGTCCAGGGTCTGCACGGGGAAACGGAAATCGCCGCGTTCCAGGCGTTGCCGGAGTTTCCGGAATCCGGATCCGCGCATCTGTGGCGTCTGATGTTTGCGGAGGCGCTGCCGGCACTGGCAGAGCAGGATCTCGACACGTTCGGTCGCGCCATCGGCGAACTCCAGCGTGTCATCGGCGACTATTTTGCACCGGCGCAGGGCGGACGCTTTTCGAGCCCGCGCGTCGCGGAAGCGATGGCGTGGATGGAAAGTCAGGGAATAGCCGGGATCGGGCAAAGTTCCTGGGGGCCCACCGGTTTTGCCATCGTCGGCGACGAGGCTCGGGCGACCGCGCTCGTGCGGACCGCGCAATCGCGCTGGGGCGGCAGCCTGCAGTTCAGGATCTGCAGCGGACGTAATCGCGGCGGCGAGGTCGAACTTGGCCCGTTGGCGCAAGCATCGGCGGTAACGGTTAAGTCGTTCTGAACCAGAAAAACACTGAGACACAGAGAGCAACACTAGCAAGTCAAGCCGGAATAGCCTGCTGAGACTGTTGCTGGAGTAGAAATGGAGAAGCCGTACATACTGCATCTGTTCACGCCGATGGCGCAGGCGAGTCCTTTCGACATCAACATGGCCTACGACGCCGGCTATGACGGCGTGGTGCCGTACACACATGTCGAGCTGGAGCAAGTTGCCGCACTGACGCAAGACACGATTTTCTCGCGCGGTCCAAAGGGGGCGAAGCGCACGGGAATCTTCATCGGCGGCCGCGACAATGGCCTCGCGGCCGACATGCTCGATGCTGCCCGGGAGGCAATGGTGCCGCCGTTCGCAGTATCGGTGTTCGCCGACCCGAGTGGAGCATTCACCACTGCGGCGGCGATGATGGCGGCGGTGGAGAAGCATCTGAAGAAGGCTCATGCGACCGAAATGAAGGGCAAGACGGTGATTATTTTCGGAGGGAGCGGCCCGGTCGGCGCGGCAGCAGCAGTGCTTGCGTCGCAGGCCGGCGGAAGGGCAGCCATCGTCGGCCGCGAGGGGTCCACGCGGGCGCGCCTGACCGCGGAGGAATGCAACAGGCGCTACGGCACGGATGTGGAACCGGTGGAGGCGAATACCGAAGCGTTGAAGCTCGCGATGATGCAGCAGGCCGATGTCGTGCTCGCCACAGCCAGGGCTGGCCATCGTGTCGTCACCGAGACGTTGCTCGCCGCCGCAGCGCGATTGCTGGTGGCCGCGGACGTGAACGCGGTGCCACCCTCCGGTATCGAGGGCGTCGGGCCGATGGACGATGGGGCGCCGCTGGCAGCCGGTTCGCGGAAGGCGATGGGAGTCGGCGCGCTGGCGGTCGGCAACATCAAGTACCAGACACAACGCGGCCTGCTGGAGATGATGCTCAAGGCGGAGAAACCGCTATACCTGGACATGCGGGACGCATTCACCGAGGCACGCAAGCATGCGGGCGTTGCCTGACAATCTGCCGTTGCTGCTGGTCTCGGGCTCCGGACGCGCGCTGGCACAGTCGGCGGCCCGCGCCGGAATGACGGTGGTCGTTCTCGACCTGTTCAACGATCTGGATGCGCGCGCGCTGGCGGTGGCGAGCCGCGCTGTGGCTGGTCGCAATGGAAAGTTCGACGCCCGGCAGCTCCTTGCCGCCGCGCAGGAACTTTGCCCGCCTGAACAGTGCGCGGGACTGGTCTATGGCTCCGGACTCGAAGGGCGCACGCGGCTGCTCGGGCGTTTGAGCAACGGCCGCTCATTGTTCGGCAACCGGCCGGAAACCGTTGCCGCGCTTAAGGACCCTGCGCGATTCTTTTCGATGCGCGACGCGCTCGGCATCGCGCATCCTGAAGTCAGGTTCGATCCGCCCGCGGACGTTGCCGGCTGGTTGGTGAAGCGCACCGGCGCCGCGGGAGGGAGCCACGTGCGACGGGCGCGTACGCAGCATCGCGCGCGGGCGCGGCGGTATTTCCAGAGATTCGAGGCCGGCCGCACGCTCTCCGTTCTGTTCGCCGCAAACGGGCGGGGCGCGCAGGTGGTCGGTTTCAACGAGCAGTGGACCGCTGGTGTGCGGCATTGCGCGCCCTATTGTTACGGAGGCGCGGTGAGTCAGGCGCCGCTGCCGCAGCGAACGCGACGTCGGATTGCCGGGCTGCTCGATGACCTGGTGCGATCTTCCGGCCTCGTCGGGTTGAACGGCCTGGATTTCATCCTCGCCGGGAAAACGCCTCTCGTGCTCGAAATCAATCCACGGCCGACCGCGACCATCGATCTCTACGACGCCGACATCGAAGGCGGCATACTGGCGCTGCACCTGCGTGCCTGCCGGGGCGAATTGCCGAAAGTTTCAGCGGCGCACGTTGCACGCGCACACGCCATCGTTTACGCGGCGGTTGCGCTGCGCGTGCCGGTGGGCATCGAGTGGCCCGAATGGTGCACTGACTTGCCCGAGGGCAGCAGCCTGATCCCGATGGGTGCCCCCGTATGCAGCGTCCACGCGCACGCCGCCGCCGCCGCGGAAGCCCGCGAACTCGTGATGGCTCGCCGCAGCCGGATGGAGGATTGGCTGTGGGAAAGAGCTGCATGAACGAAACGCGAACCTCAGCATCCATCGATCCAGCCCAGCAGGCGCTTGCCGCCAAATGGCCGGGCGTCAATACGCTCGCTGCGCCGCTGGTCGGAGCACTGATCGGCGACGCCGCCAGCCTGCGGCTCGGAATCGAACGGCTCGCCAATGGCTGCGTTGTCGTGGACGCAGGCATCGCGCATCGCGGCGGCCTGGAAGCCGGCCGGCGCATTGCCGAGATCTGCATGGCAGGCCTGGGGCGGGTGTCGCTGCAGACTTCGGAATCGGCGCGCTGGCCGTGGCAGCTCTCGGTGCACAGTTCCGATCCGGTCCTCGCATGCCTCGGCAGCCAGTACGCCGGCTGGAGCCTGTCGCACGGCGAGGGAAAAAATGCTTTCCAGGCGCTCGGTTCCGGTCCCGGGCGGGCGGCAGCCGCGCGTGAGCCGCTGTTCCACGAACTGGCGTACCGTGACCGGGCCGAATCGGTCTGCCTGGTGCTCGAAGTGGACAAGAATCCTCCGGTCGAACTCACCGACAAGATCGCGCGCCACTGCGGTGTTGCAGCGGAACAGACGACGCTGATCCTGACGCCGACGCACAGCCTCGCCGGCGCAACACAGATCGTTGCGCGGGTGCTTGAAGTGGCCCTGCACAAGGCGCATACGCTCGGCTTTCCGTTGCATCACGTGGTGGACGGCGCCGGGGCCGCGCCGCTGCCGCCGCCGGCGGCGGATTTTCTCACCGCGATGGGGCGCACCAACGATGCGATTCTTTTCGGCGGGCAGGTGCAGTTGTTCGTGGATTGCGACGATCGCGAAGCAGAACGCCTGACGGTGAATCTGCCGTCGAGGGCTTCGAAGGACTACGGCAAGCCGTTCGCGCGGATATTCAAGGACGCGGAGTACGACTTCTATCGCATCGATCCGAATCTGTTCGCGCCGGCGGCGGTATCGGTAACTGCGCTCAAGAGCGGCAGGACTTTCCATGCCGGCGCCCGCGACGAGAAGCTTCTTGAACTCTCTTTCGGTGGCTAAGGCAGTTTGCCACAAATGTCACAGGGGACGACCAATACGGAAAGACTTACCACGAAGCCACAAAGAACACGAAGACTCACGAAGAAAACAAGGTTTTGATCGAGGATGAATCTTTAGGTCATGCCGGAACTACAACGCATCGTGAATCAACTTGCGGCGGCCACGGTTTAAGCCTCCGAACATGCCGGATTATGTTTTCGCCTTGCATTTCTTTGTGTTACTTCGTGCCCTTCGTGTCTTCGTGGTGAGCTTTTCTTGAATAGCCGACTCTAAGGATATGACGGTACCGTCAAGAGACATTAAGCGAGTGGTGATTCTCACCGACGATCCCGGCTGGCACGGCGCGCGGCTACGCGAAGCGTTCGAGTCGCGCCACGTGGAAGTGAGCTTCGCCTCGCTGCGCGAATGCCGTTTTGATCTCGACCGGCAAGGCCGCGATCCGGACAATCGCGGTGTCGTCATTCCGGGTTTCGGCGGTCGGCTTCCCGACGGTGTGTTCGTGCGCGGTGTGCCGGGAGGAACGCTCGAGCAAGTGGTGCTGCGACTGGACGTGTTGCACGCGCTCAAGCTCTTGGGCGTTCCGGTTTACAACGACGGACGGGCGATCGAACGCACGGTGGACAAGGCCATGACCAGCTTCGTACTGGCACGCGCCGGCATTGCAACGCCGGCCACATGGGTGACCGAATCCGAGCACGAGGCGCGTGACCTCACCGCAAGGGAGACCGCCAGCGGAGGAGAACTCGTCCTCAAGCCCTTGTTCGGTTCGCAGGGCGTGGGACTCAAGCGCGTGAACAGTGTTGCCGCATTGCCGTCCGCTGCCGAGTACGACGGGGTGTATTACTTTCAGCGCTATGTCGAACCGGCGGCGGCAGGTTGGCACGACTGGCGGGTTTTCGTGATTGACGGTACAGCTGTGGCGGCGATGACCCGGCATGGCAAGGATTGGATCACTAACGTGTCGCAGGGAGCTCGTTGCGAGCCTGCGGACCTGGCGGAGCACGAAGATCTGCGCTCTCTGGCGGAACACGCAGTTGTCGCGCTGGAGATGGACTACGCGGGTGTGGACCTGATCCGCGATCGCGAGGGGCGCACGCACGTGGTGGAAGTCAACGGCATCCCGGCATGGAAAGGATTGCAGTCCGTCAGCCGGGTGAATATCGCGCAGCGGCTGGTTGGTGATTTTCTTGATCGCTACCTGCAGCGCCCGGCGCTGCATTCGGTGGCATGAGCACCATGGAAACATTTGCGCTTGATCCGGCTGAGGTCGCTGCGGCGATCCGCAACGCATGTTTGGCCGAGATCCGCGCATTCAAGCCGGGCAACGTGAGCCTCGCTTCGCCCGGCCACGGGATGAGCGCAGCGGATTTCATCGCGAGCGCCGATGCGATGGTCGGCGTCATCGCCTCGCCAGGTGTGAGCGTTGGCCAACGCATCCTGCGCGCGATCGAAGCTACGCGCACAGTGGTCCCTTATAACACCAACCTCGGGATCGTCCTGCTATGCGCGCCGCTCGCGCACGCGGTGGTGGAGGCCTCCGGTGCGAGCGGACTGCGCGCCCGGTTGCAAGCGGTGCTAGCCGCGCTCGACGTGAATGACGCGGTACTGGCGTACCAGGCCATACGTCTCGCGCAACCCGGCGGATTGGGACGGGTGAAGCTTCACGACGTCGCCGCTGCACCCGGCGTCACGCTACTCGAGGCAATGCGCGAAGCGCGCGAGCGGGATTTCATCGCCCGCCAGTACGTAACAGATTATCGGGATGTCTTCGGTACTGGCATGCCTGCAGCGCGCGAATGGCTGGCGCGGAAGGGCAGCAGGGAGTGGGTCACGGTCGCCGTATATCTGGAATTTCTCTCGCGCTTTCCCGACAGCCACGTCGCGCGCAATCACGGTCGGGAAATCGCAGCGGCAGTGAGCCGTGAAGCAGGTTTGTTAGCACAGGCGTTGGGGCGTGCGAGCGACCCGGCGCGGGAAATGCCGGCGCTGGAGGAGTTCGACCGCCAGCTCAAGGCAAAGTCCATCAACCCGGGCACCAGCGCCGACATGACGGTGGCAACCCTGGTGGCGATGGACCTGGAGGATTCGCTGGAGAGACGCTTCCATGAGTGCAGCGCGGAAGTCGCTGCCGGCGAATGAGTTCGCAGTGAGTGGCGGGTTTCGGCCCGTGTTCGATCAACAATCAAAGTCAAGAACCGAAGGAGGAGTAAATGGCGAAGATCAATGGAGTGTGCGTCGGCGAGTCGCTTGTCGGGGAAGGCAACGAAGTAGCCCACATCGACCTGCTGATAGGTCCGCGTGGCAGCCCCGTAGAGTCAGCATTCTGCCACGCGTTGACTAACAACAAGGACGGTTTCACCTCGCTGCTCGCGGTGGTGGCGCCGAACCTGATAACCAAGCCGAATACCGTGATGTTCAACAAAGTGACGATCAAGGGCGCCAAGCAGGCGGTTCAGATGTTCGGACCGGCGCAGCGCGCTGTGGCGATGGCGGTCGCGGACAGCGTCGCGGAAGGCGTCATCCCGGCCGACGAGGCAGACAATCTGTTCATCTGCGTCGGCGTGTTCATCCACTGGCAGGCGGCCGACGACAAGAAGATCCAGGACTACAACTACAAGGCCACCAAGGAATCGATCGCGCGCGCTGTCAAGGGCGAACCGAAGTCCAAGGAGGTCACTGCGAAGCGCGGCTCCATGGATCACCCGTTCCAGGCACACAAGTAATCCCGCCGGTTCACAGCCAGGCCCGCTCCGCTTTCACGGAGCGGGCTTTTCTTTCCCGCTTCATTGGTAGCGTGTCAACGCTCTTGAATCGGTCTCATGAACTGCGAAAGTTCGGCGGGGCCGAGGCGGCCGTCGTGAAGGGCTGTCGCAATCAACGCGCCCGCGGCGCCAGTCGCGGCAACGCGGTGGAGATCTTCGACGGAGCGGACGCCACCTGCCGCGTACACTTCGCGGCCCGGCGCCTTTGCGGCCAGAGTTGCGATCAACTCGAAGTCCGGTCCGGCGTCGCTCCCGACCCGGCGGAGGTTCATAGCGAGAACACGGTCCGGCCAGTAGCGTGCCGGATCGGCGAGCAGCGCTCGCGGACCTTTGAAATCCTCGGCGACGAAGTCCAATGAAAGGATCGGCGACAGATTTCCGCAGCGTTCTCTGGCGAGCGAAATGAATCCGGCATCGAGGAGGGTTTCGCTGCCGATGACGGCCCGGCCGATGTTGTCGCGAAGCCAGGCATTGAGCCCGTGTTCGTCGGCAATCCCCGAGTCCACCCAAAGATCGAGATGCGGGAAGCGGCGACGGATTCGCTCGAGGGTTTCGAGATTGCTGCCCAGGCGCTGGATAGCATCCAGGTCGGCGATGTACAGCGAGCGAAAGGCCTGGAGCCGCAGCAGCGCATCCACGACCGCTTCCGCATTCGCGCCTTCGCACAGGCGCGACTGCACGGGCCGATACTCCGCGCGCCGGCCTTCGCGGGCATGCACCACCTGCCCATTCAGCAGATCCACAACCGGGATCAAATTCAAACTAAGAGAGGTACGCAGAGAAGAAGAAGGTTGTGAGAATAGTGGAGGGAAATCCCGAGCGACAACAATGCTCACGTTTACGATTCGAACACTACACGGAGCAAGTCCTCGGTTTCGTCCCTTTGCGGCCTTTGCGTTGAGCGCGTTTCGTCCTTACTCTGTGTTCTCCGTGACCCCTGTGGCACAAAACATTTTCGCCCCAGTCATGAAGATTTTCGTCTACGAGCACATCACCGGCGGCGGAATGCTGGACGATCCGCAGGTTGCCGCGCTGGCGCCGGAAGGCGAGATGATGCTTCGCGCGCTGGTGGATGATCTCACGGCGATTCCCGGCGTGGAAGTTACGGCCCTTCGCGACGCAAGGCTGCCCGGCGACCTTCCGGCATCCATACATACGGTGCGCACACCGGATGAATTCTGGCCGGTGTTCCGCCGCGCGGCAAGCGAGGTCGATGCGGTGTGGCCGATCGCGCCGGAGCAGGATCGTATTCTCGCCCGCATTACGCGGGAAGTGATCGAGTGCGGCCGCATGCTGCTCGGCTGCCGCCCCGACGCAGTTGATATCGCGGCGAGCAAGCGTGCGACGGCGGATGTGCTGGGCCATGACGGAATTCCCGTGATTCCGGTCTATGCTGACGAGAACAGCGTTCCGCCGGAAGCAAACGAGATCGTGGTGAAGGCCGACGACGGTGCCGGCTGTCAGGACACGCGGCTTTTCCACGATCGCGCCGAACTACGCGACTGGCTGCAAGCCCATCCGGATCCGAATTGGATACTCCAGCCCTTTGTGCGCGGTGAGGCTAGAAGCCTGTCAATGCTCTGCTGTGGCGGTCGCGCACGGCTTCTCGCCTGCAATCGGCAGAAAGTCCGCATCGCCGGTGGCGCTTTCCGCTTTGACGGTGTGAGTGTCAACGCGGTGCCGGACCGCGATGGGCGTTACGCTCAACTCGCGTCGCGGGTCGCGCGCGCGTTACCCGGCCTGTGGGGATACTGTGGGGTGGATTTTGTCGAAACCCCTGGTGGTCCGGTCGTGATCGAAGTCAATCCGCGGCTCACCACTTCTTATGCCGGGCTGCACCGCGCGATCGGGCTGAATCCCGCCAAACTTGTGCTCGGGCTGCCCAAGTCGCTTGAAATGTCGAACGATCCAATGCGCGAATCGCACTCGATCGAAGTCGAGGTTGCCCATGCCCTCTGATACCGTTCTCGGATGGGACCTGGGCGGCGCGCACCTCAAGGCAGCGACGGTCGACCGCAGTGGCAAGGTCCTGTGGGTGCGCCAGTTGCCATGCACGCTGTGGCTGGGGATGGAACATCTCGACCGCGCCGTGACCGACGTACTCGAAGAGCAACCCGATGCCCGCAGGCATGCGGTCACCATGACCGGAGAACTGACCGATTTCTTCAGGAACCGGGCGCAAGGGGTGAGCTGCATTCTGAACAGCTTTGGCAAACGCGTGCCCACCGGCCGGACGCTGGTCTATGCAGGGTTGAGCGGCTTCTTCACGCCGCAGCGCGCAGCAAAGAGTCCTGACGCGGTTGCCTCCGTCAATTGGGCGGCGAGTGCGCAAATGGTGGCCAGCTGTTTACCAGGGGCGTTGTTGGTCGATATCGGAAGCACCACCACCGACATCGTGCCGATCCGTGACGGCAAGCTCACAGTTCGCGGC
>Ga0134123_10000090_pt1 | contig 53975 bp, 29 predicted proteins | sample KB303_FD_96460 | JGI IMG/M metagenome (GOLD analysis project Ga0134123, IMG submission 96460) | Terrestrial soil microbial communities without Nitrogen fertilizer from Kellogg Biological Station, Michigan, USA - KB3-0-3 | ecosystem: Environmental > Terrestrial > Soil > Unclassified ...
ATACAGAATGCTTGACTATGGCTATTGGACACTCACGCCCAATGTGGGTGTGACAAGTGTTTCGTATAAAGTAACGCTCAAAGAAATCGGGCAAAGCAACCATGCTAATTATCCCAACCTCTACTGTGTATTAAAACGCCCGGACCCAACAACAAGATGGCAATCCCTTGGAACGCACGATTCCAATACACAAATCGAAAGCGGTGGAACGGTAACTGCAGTCCGTTCAGGATTAACTTCGTTTTCTGATTTCGGTATCGCTTATGGAGCGGGGTTTATGGTTTTTATAAATGATTCTTTAATCAGCGGGACTGCAGGTGCCGTAAATGCCACCTATTTATTCCCTGACGTTATACAAGGTGTGGATGCTCGTGTGAAAATTTTAAGTTTAAATGATGGCGCCACGCTCGATGAAATTGATAATATAACGGATGGATATTATGAAGCATGGCAGCCTTTTATAAACCCCACTCCCAATGATACATCTTCCATTAAATTCAGTGTTACATTTAAAAAATCGGGAACCTCAACAGATACTGTATTGTCCAGTTTTTCCATGATGGCAGTGGATGTGGATGGGAACAATTCAAGCATTAAAGAGCAGGTTGAAGCATCCACCTATACACGCTACCGGACAGTCTCTGCTTGTAATTTAACCATCACTAACCCTGGCGGGGGTGCCATCAGGGCGCTTTCACAATACCTCCAGTTTGATGATATAGATACAAATAATCTCCCCGCCATGTTTGAAGTGGATAAATCGAACGCGGCCACGCTTAATTATACAACCACGATCATTTCAAGCAGCGCCTCTACGGATGCGCGGCAATTTAGTATTTTCTTCAAGCCGTTTAATTTCAATATTAATTCCCCTCTTCCTGTTTCGCTGATGGGGTTCAGCGCAAAAGAGAAAAATAATACTGTGAATTTATTATGGGCCACGGCTTCCGAAATCAACAATGATCATTTCACGCTCGAAAGGTCTGCAGACGGAAAAGACTTTGCCGAAATAGCGCGCGTCAAAGGTTCAGGAAACACAAGCGTCATACATCAATACACCTGGACGGATAATATGCCGTTGAGCGGAACTTCTTATTATCGCTTAACGCAAACAGATTACAATGGCAGGTCCGAAACATTTGCCCCGGTATCTGTTTCCAGCGGGTCATCACAGAGCATGGCCACTGAGTTCCGTGTTTTCCCCAACCCATTCAAAGATTATTTGAACGTTCAGTTCCAATCAGAAGAGGAAGGTGATATCGAGCTTCAGTTGCTCAACTTTGGCGGAGCTAAATTATTTTCACAGGCCGCCCATGCTGAAGCGGGCTCCAACAGCATCCGTTTTATGCCAACTATAAATATGGTTCCCGGAGTTTACATACTCAGGGTTGCAAATGATAAGGCGGTGCTCGCTGATTTGAAGGTGCTTTGTAAAAAGTAAAGATAATTTATTTCGCATTTTTTCAATTAACCTTCAGGCTCGGGTATAATTCAGGTTAAGAGAGTAGTATTTTATGTGACCTCGGAGAGACTTTGCTTTCTTCTTTTAAATTCTTTCATTTTCTTTGAACTTCTTGTCAACTAAGAAGTTCTGTTTTTTCATTCTGAATTCTTGTTAATAAAAAAGAATAAAATTGTTGAAAATGTTTACCCCATTGTTTACCCCAATCCTCATTTAAAATTTAACTTTACTCTAAATCAAAATTAAAATGTCAAGTGTTTCAATTGTTTTCAGGAAAGACAAAATAAATAAAAAAAGATTGGCCCCTGTGCATCTTAGAATAATAATCGGAAGAAAAATAAATTACATATCTACTGGCGAAATGATGCCAATCAAAGATTGGGATTTTAAAAAGAATAAAGTCAAATCATCATTTCCCAATAGTGCCCGGTTAAATAATTATTTTCTGCAAAAACGTGCTGAAGTAAACAGCGAGGTCATAGATTTAAATACCTATTCAAAATCGGTTACGGTTCGGAAAGTCAAAGAAAAAATATATGGTAAAACGCCATTAAGTTTTTTTGAATTAGCTGAAGAAATTTGTGAAAAATATCTGCTGAAAGAAAAAATCAGCACTTATGACAAGTGTAAATCAATATTAAAAAAATTTAAAGATTATCTAAAAGGCAGACAAATATTTTTCCAGGAGATTGATCCGGATTTTCTATTTAAATATGAAAAGTATCTCAGAGAGTTTCATAAGAATCGAACAAATACAGTGAACAAAGACTTAAGATTTATTCGGCAGGTATTTCTTGCAGCCTATAGAAGAGGCTTAATCGAACATCAGCAAATTCCATTTCTTAAATATCAGTTAAAACTCGAAAAAACGCAAAAAGTTTATTTGACAGAACAAGAACTTTTTGCAATTGAAAATTTGGATTTAAAAGAAAAACCCCTCATTGAAAAGTAAAAGCATTAACGAGCCACTACCAAAGCCAAGAGAAAGTAAAAAGGAGTTGGAGAATTTGTTTGGGAGTTTGATGCAGAGGTATTTTGGGTAGAAAAATCCGTAAATAAAATTTAATATGAAAGTATTTTTTTTTGGTGCTGGTGCTTCAAAATCTTGCGGCTTCCTTTTAGCTTCTGAATTACTTAAGGCGATTTATTCACCATTGATAGGTTATGGTATTAATGTTAAACAATCAAGGCATAAGTCTGTAGTCGATATGTTTGAAAAGGATCGTGAAATATGTATGATATTTACTGAACTTATACGAGATGATCGTCCTCTTGATTATAATATGCTGACAGAAATTTTTAGCACAATCGAAAATCGGAATCCAGAGAATTTAGTACTAGCGAGTAAAATGAAACCTGGAGTGTATGGATTAGATGACCAATATTTTGACTTAAAGCAAGCAATTGTCTTCAATGAATTAGAACGAGGTCACATGCCTCTTATTCGAAATTCATTTATGAGCGTCTTTAGCACATTACTAAATCCAGCCTATTATCGTTCATCGAATCCTGGGAGCTATGGAAAATTTGTAGAATGGACTAAGAAGCAACAAGATTGGACAGTTATACTTTCAACAAATTGGGATTACTTGTTGGATATTTATATTGATTGGCAATATGGAGTTCTGGATGAAATAGATGAGGGAATGGTTGATTTACAATCTGATAGATTTGTACCATACAGAATGCTTGGCAACAAAGTTTTCGGAAAGTCTGTTTCACTTTTTAAATTAAACGGTTCTCTCAATTGGTTATATTGTCCAAAAGATAAAAAATTCTATGGTACATTGTTCCAGCCACCTTATAACCTCACTGCTGTAAGTAATTCCCAATCTGCCAAATTTCGACAAGCAGTTTTGACAGGAAAAAGCTTAGACCAAATTCCATTGAACTGGGTTCCGGGAAATTGCCCGAATTGTGGGACATACCTTGAATATCGAGTATACACTCCTGGTATTTCCCGTTCAACATTTCCAATTGCGTCTCGGATGCTTGAAAATACTTTATTTGCGACTGAAAATTGCAATGAATTAGTTTTTATTGGATTTTCTTGTCCTGAAGAAGATAAAGATAGCATCCAGTTGATGGGTGAAGCTCTCAAGCGAAATTCTTTATATAAAGCAGGAAAACTTATTCCCGTTGTAGTTCAGACTCCTGGGCCGCACCGTGAAGAGACCATACGAAGATATGAAGAAGCGCTACAGACAGAAGTGAATTATCGCGAAGATGGATTTTCAGGATGGGTTGACACTCTTCCATAAATAAATTTTTGATTGCAAAATTTGACACAATAGTGGAACATGTAAAGCAACAACGGATAAAAGCAAAGAAAAAGTGAAAAGGAACTGGAGAATTTGTTCGGGAGTTTGATGCAGAGGTATTTTGGGTAGGTTGTCTGAACTGTGATTGAAAAAAAGGCCAAATCATATCAAAGCATGTATCTGTTTATTGAATTAGCAAATTCAGAATAAAATTAATTGAGAAATGCTAAATCTGAAAATCACCCCTCGTCTTTTTATCAGTTATGCAATTGAAGACAAAACATTGGCTGAAAGCCTTAATGCTGCATTGCTTTTAAGCTGCTATCAAACATTTTTCGACAAAAAATCCATTCAGATCGGTGATGTTTTCCCTGAAAGGATAATTTCGGCAATTAAAAAATGTGATGGTATTCTGATTATAGTTTCTTCCGATTCAATTAAAAGTGAATGGTGCAAATTGGAAGCATATTATGCTCATTTTTTTAAAAAGCCTTTAATTCCTGTTAAAAGGGCGAATATAGATTATGATTCTGAAAGCCCCCTCAGAAGTATCCAGAAAGATATTCAGTATACTATCATTGAAAATACAACATCACAGAACGAAGCCATTGAGCGGTTAAAGGACAGACTTTGTATAACAAGGAAAAATGCGATAAGTCGCATTTATAAACTGATATTTATTATTTTAGGTATTGGTTTATTCATTGTATTCATATTTGCTTTTGGAATAAATAGAATAAACCGTCTGACGTACTACAATGAGAAGAGTGATCTGCTAGAAAATTTAAAAACATCAAATAAAATACTTCAGAAACCCGAAATTGAAATTATTAATAATAAATTTAATAACGACATTAGCTTAATTACTCAAATGCACTTTCTGGAAACTGATCCAGAGCATTCAGAGGCTTCTAGGATTAATTATAAAATACTTTCCGGTGCCCTTCTTAAATCTCATTCATTGGTACAGCGCGAATATTTTATAAATTTTGATTGGGCCAATTCAATACTATTAAATAATAAAATCAACAACTCCACTTTTGGAAATGGCAGTATTGCTCATGTTGATTTTAAGAAGGTGTCATTCAATGATGTTTATTTTAGTGGAATTGAGAATGATCAGAGAGGAACAGTTCTCAGTGACCTGGAGTTTAGTAACTGTTCCTTTAATGCCACTTATTTTGATGGATGCAATGCAATAGATATAAGTTTTAAAGCATGCAGGTTCAGGGGTTCATATTTCAATACTACAAATTTTTCAATTGTTCGGTTTAATTCTGCTGCAGCTAAAAACCCCTATGTTATTACCAATGGTGAATTAACTTACTTTGAAAATTGCATATTTGAAAATGTTAACAAACCTGACCAGCCGGGAGTATTAGTTATGGGGATAGAAAATGAAATTCAATTTAAAGGCGTGGTTTTCGATAGGTGTCGATTTGTAGGTTTTATAAGATCACAGTGGTTCAATGAATGTTCATTTCATGATTGTGTTTTTCCAAATGATTCGATTTTATTAAAATTACAGGAAGAAAACATATTTAATAAAAATTCTTCAATGTAATACGATAAAAGTTTAATAGTTCAGACAATGGAGCAGGCAGAGCAAGTGCGCGTAAAGCAAAGCGAAAGTGAAAAGGAGTTGAAGAATTATTTGGAGGTTTAAGTAGTGGTTTTTTTGGAAAACTATTTCATTATTATGATATGACGATCATCAGGTAGCCCGGTGCAATATTCACGGTCGTGTCATTTCCCGCTGTAAAGCCCGAATAAGAGAACGTGTCTTTTCCGATGGTGTCTGTTGCCAGAGCATAAGCAGGATCGCCAATAAGAGAATAGGAACCGCAATTCAAGCTGTCATGAAAATTAAAAATAATTCTTGCCGTATCAGTTCCCGGGTTGTGATAGATAAAATATAAATAAAGAGAATCGCGTGTACCCTTATAGTTTGCCTTTTCAATGGCAGGGTTCCATGCCCTTATCAACGGAAACAATAAAGGAGTGCTCAGCGGTTAAGAGTTATTGCGTCATACAGGTCAATCGGAGTATTGGAAACGGTATCGATCCAGGATTGATTCAACTCAATATTATTCGCGACAAAGCCATTGGAAAAAAAATTATTATGCAAAGCGCTGTCATTTAAAATCGAGCAATCGACAAAGATTGAATAATAAATTATGGCTGTTCCTGTTGCCGAGGTATCGGTGATGCTCCATTCATCAGTTCCCAAAGGGGTGACAATACAGTTTGCTGCACCATTAATTTGAATTTTGCCTGCAACAGTACCTGCTCCTCCGGCCGGGCAGGCGGGCAAAATAGTATCAACGGGAGTTGATTGAATAATAAAATAGGTTTTTATCCTGACCCCAAAAGTTCCTGTATTATTAAAAGCCGCTGTAAAATTATTGTTTGCACATGTGTTTGCAAAAGATGGCTGGGTAATGAAAATACTGTCAGGGCTTGAAGATTGAACGTGTTGGGATATTACCACCAGTGTTAAAATAATTACGCACCTTATAATGTAACCTGAATTGCAGGAGGAAATGTTTAATGTTTTCATAGGTTTAAGATTTATGCCGAAGGCATCCCTTCGGGTTAGTGTGAATTTAAATTAAGAATTATCAGATAGTATTTACACACATCAAAATCATTCAATAGGATTAAGTTTTCATAAGATTAAATGCGTATAAAAAAATAGCGCGGGTTAGTACCATCCGTTCTGAGGTTCCACGAGGACCCACCACTAAATGAATACGCCCGCGCTTTGCGCGAACGTTAGTTCATCTCAGTAGCTTGGAAATTTCGTGGATTTCAGAACAAGAATCTGCTAACGCAATTTTCTATTTGATTTTTTTTATTTACATTTTTTCTTTAGAGTTTTGATTAATGATTAGGCGAATGTGCATAATAAATTTCATTGCACCAAATAATACATATTAAGTTTTTAAACAATTAATTGCGATTGCAAATAAATTAAATTAAAAAATTAAAAACAATCAGAGTAAACCCTGATGGTTTTTTTCCTTTCAATATAATGTCTCGGTGGGTGCTTCTTTTTGTATTCATTTTACCCTTTCTCATCAAGATTTAAATGTGCAACTAAAATTACTAAGTTGTTTTCAAATTCATTTCCCTCAATATTCAGATTCATCACATTCGTTAAACCTACCTCCTTGAGTAAAATTCTTGTAAAGATGGATAGATCCTTATCCAAGGTATTCCCAAATGCACTTGCAACTTCTCCAATATTGAAATATGTCCAATTACGAATAAATTCGTAGATATTCAGTGTTACTTTACAATTGCCAAGAAATGGTAAATTCATAAATGAAATACCATATTTATTAAAATATTTTAAAAGGTGATACCACATTTCTTCCCATAATGGATGTTCAAGCAATGGAACCTCAAACCAAGAGTTGTTTCGGGAATTATTTACATTAATTTTTCTAATGTCTGATAAAGAAATATTATCGCCTTGTTGAAGTTTATAAACAGTCTTGGCATTTACTAAAATAAGCTCTCCAGGATTTTGAAAAAAGCCATAATTTCCAAGGCTTTCCGAATTGTTAAAAAATACTACTTCATTGTCGAAGTTTTTGTTGAATATTCCCTTTGCTCCTTTGAAAGAAGGAAAATTATGAAGCAGGTAAAGTTGATCTTGGTCTATCTTCCAATTGTAATCACTATTTTCTTTTTTGTTTTGAATAAAAGCTGTTTTCTCGTAAACAATTTGTTGTTTTCTTGTAGCAACAGAAATTACAACCATATCCGCCAACTCTTTTGTAACCGGTTTGTCTTGATTTTGAAACTCTACAAATGAACGAGAGCCATGAATTTTCTTTGAATAAAACTTAAGTTTCTCAAAAGATTTTCCATTAAGAGTCCGACATATATTCGTAACCATTTTGACCTCACCATCCGAGTTGAAATATGAAACTCCCAGGGTGTCATAGACTTCTCGTGAAATAATATTTTGAAATTTCCTGAAGTCAGACCGGCTATAATAATTTGCAAGCGTCCTAAATAAATTATCCATAATAAATAAAGTTTTTCATGTGATTCTAGTTAGCATTGTCGCCATATTATTTTCGGTTCTTATCTCAATTATCTTTTAAAAATATTTTCGAAAAAAAGCTAAAAAAAGAAAAATGCCAAGCATAAAATCAATGTCATGAGATTAAGATTCCAATTCCCCCGAAGATTGTTCCAAATAAAAATGCAAAAAGGTCGAATCTTGAAATTATCTGGGTGTCGCTTTTACCAGCTACGTCATATATATCTTTTATTATATCTTTCAAGCCCTTTACTTCATTTGAACCAGATTTTGAAAAATCTTCATCATCTAATTCTGCTACCAATTTTGCAAGCCCTGCTTCTAAATTAAATTTTATTTCTTGCGCTCTAATATTAGCATACACAAGAGCGATAATTGCAATAAATAATAAAATTATTGAAATCAAAAAAAAGGTGAATGTTGAGCCTTGTGATAAGGAAGTAAGTTTAGCAATTCCTGCGATCTCGGCAACAACCAATGTTGCATACCATTGAATATTTTTCATCATATCACCAAATTGCGCTGGAATGATTGTGCTTATTCTTTTTATTTCTTCGCCAATTTGAGTTTTGTAATTTTGAATTTGCGGAGTAGGGTTTTCCATATAATTTTATTTTAATTTCTTATATAGTAATTTTTATTTCTTTTTATTTGACATACCCGTATATGGCTCATTACGTCATAAAATAATTCTATTGAGGTTCGCTGAAACTTTTTCCAAACGATTTAAATTCATTTTGTTTTGATAATCCTTATCTTGTCTCCAGAAAGTTTTAAATTAAAATATTCACTTGCTGATTTCATGTACATGGCAATTTGAATCCAACCATCTTGATAGATAATGACTCCTGGTTTGTCAATTCCTGCACTATAAGACAAGCCATACACAAGACCATTTAGTGATTTATCATTGATTGTCACATTATATTTAGGAGAACCTACTTCAGTGAAAATGCTTTTCCGTGGAATGTTCGTAAGAATATTACCCCACCTGTCAATTGAACAAACATTACCAATAACGGATGTCTCATCACAAACGGGCTCTCTGCAAGTCTCTAATTCGGGAGAGTAGTTTACCGGCTCGTCTTCTATTAAACCTTTTAATTTAAGTTGAGAAATTGAATCACCATCCAAAAGTGCGTTAACCAAATTTGAAAATGTCTTTGTTCCAAATTTATCATCATCATTTGAAAATTTAGGTTTATACGCTTCTAAAATTCCTTCGTATTTTATGACATTGTCAAATAAACTTTCAGCAGCACCAATAAGATAATGCCTTGGTTTTTTGGTAACAATAAAAATATTGTGTCTTAAATCAGCACCTGGATTTACAATGCCCCAAACAATACTTTCATCAGGTAATGTTTTAGCAGAATTATGGAGAACCCAAGCGCCCTCATTTATATCAAACGCTCTTATTTCATGGCTTATGTCTATTAAATTAGCATTGGGATGTTTGAATAAAATTCTTCCTTTGAAATTACTTACATAATAAGCTCCAGAGCCAAAATCTGAAATCAATGCTACAATTTTGTTTGTTTTCTTTGCATTTGTTTTTATTAATTCTATCGTTTCGTCTCCCTTCGCTTTAATTTTATTGATTTCTTCACTTGCGGATGAAGTTTTATAGTTTGTATACCACATTAATGCACCGCCTAAAATTAAAATAATCCCAAGACCAAATTTCCAAAGTAAGTTTAATACCATTAATTGAATCTGACTTATCTGTCCATCAGAAAATTCAGCAGGCTTTTTATTAGCAGGTGTTTCTTGTTCTGCCATGTTATGAATTAATTTGAAAGCTGATTGTAATAAAGTTTTACTATTTCTAATGAATACTTGCTCGAAATATTTTTTATAAATGATGGAAAATCCATCTCTGCTTTTTCATCAGCCGTATCTGAAATAGTCCTAATAATTGTAAATGGAAGATTGTACTCGTAACAAACTTGTGAAACTGCGGCCCCTTCCATTTCAACACAGAGTATGGAAGAAAGGACATCTTGCAATTTGTGCTTTTCGGAATTGTTTGAAAAAAATTTATCTCCACTGGCAATGTCTCCTATAAAAAGCTGAGGGTTTTTAATACCGAAATGATTCAATTCAGTTTTACTAATAACAGTTTCCAAATGTTTTTTTTCAATCAACTCACTGGCAATTTTTTCTGCTACTAATACATTATCTGCACTGCACTCAAAATAAGTAACTCCAAGTAAAGGGATTTCAAATTGCTTCATCAAAGGCCTTGCATCCATGTCATGCTGTATTAATCGTTTCCCTATTACAATATCACCTATTTTTAATTTTGAATTTATTGCCCCAGCAACTCCTGTAAAAATTAATTCGGTTATCTTGAACTCTAAAATTAAAGTTGTTACCGTTGTCGATGCCGCTACTTTACCCCATCTTGAAAAAACAACAATGGTTTTAATGCCATTAAGAAGCCCCGTATAATAAGTTCTCATTCCCATGACAATTTCTTCGCGATCACTAAGAAGTTCAACGATGCCACTTATTTCTTCTGGCATTGCACCCATAATTCCAATAATTTTTTCTTTCATCATATTATTTAATAAAGTAAATAATTTATTTGATTGTTTGATCTAAGTCAATAACATATTTCTAATAAAGTTCAGATTAACATATTTAGAAATTTTTTTTGGTTGGCTTTATTTTACAATTAGATTATTAATCTTTAAGGAAAATCAATTCGGATTTTTGCGGGCATAAAAATATATTTATTTTTTTTTAATTTTATCAGGGTATACACTGATTTTGATGTATCAGGGTATACCCTCACTCATAATAGGTGTATACACAGATTTTGATGTATCAGGGCATACACCTACTCGTGATATTACTTATCCTTATAAATTTGCAATAAAACGCAATTCTGATTCCTAAATTAAATTTACGCTCGTTGTTGCAATTTTAGTTTTTGAAAATGAACATTGAATCGTCAAACCACTTCCGCCATAAACTTATATCATTAAATAAAATCATATCAAAACCATCCATTGCTTATTTTCAAAAATAAAGTGCCATGGCAGTAAAGAAACCCAAACGTAAGCAACGGTTTAATTTTAATAAATTAAAAAAAAGTGCTTGGATTATAACAATAGCAGGAGCAGTAATAAGCATCACTTTTACAATTTTATATGAATATTACAAGGGGAGGAGCAACTGTAAAGGAAGCGAAATGCAATACAGAGAAGAACTATTTTCTTGGAACACGAGGAGCAAAGATGCAGCGGAAAAAGGTATGATTGGAGAACTGCGTGAATTGATCAATGAAGGTATAAAACTTTACGATAAATATTCCCCTTGTGGAAGTGATTCATTAATCGGTTTTAATTTGAAAGCCTTGGCACATAATTATTATGATTTTAATGAGATTGATACGTCTAGGAAGGTAGAGTTTTGGTTGACCATGGCTGAACGATATTATATTCAAGCGGCAGATGTTGCAAGAAAGCATAATTTGAATCCATTGTACTTTGGATGCAAAGTTAATTTGGCTAATACTTATAATGTCTTATCTGATTTTAGCAAAAAAAAGGAGCGATTAATAAAATCAATTCAATCAATTAGAAATGCTTTAGAATATCAATCGGAAGTAGAAAAAAAGAATGTTTATAGTACTTATTACAACTTACAGTCTTCGTATTCGTTGCTCACTGAAATAACTTGTAACACTGATTATCTGGATTCCGCAATGGATTGTTTGAATATTTGCATAGCAATGAACGATTCAAATATGTTCCAAGACAAAAAAGCTTTATCCCTGGCTTTAGGAAATCTATATCTATATTATTGTGATTATAAACACAGCCAGGATACAATTATTTTAGCAATTAAAAATTATGAATTGGCAGTGCAATTTTATTCAATTGAGTATGATGCCGCTAAACATTACAAAGTAAAACGCAATCTTGCCGAAGCGTATTTATTTTTATCCCCCTATCTTAAAACTGATACTGCAGTCTTGGAAGCTCAAGAACTGCTCACTGAAATTGAAACAGTATTTAACAACGATAAAAAAACAAAAATTGATGCGTATAAATTATATTACAATTTTGGCAGAAGTTACTATGAATTGGCATCCTTTCATAAGCCTGATGAAAACCTAAAAAAAGGAATTGATTTTTTTGATAAAGCCTTGAATGTAATGGATTATGAAGAAGATCCTGTTAGGATGGCATTGGTTCAAGAGGAGAAAGGAAATATTTATTCAAAATGGTATTTTTATAACCATGACAGTCAAAATTATAATAAAGCGGTTTCCTTTTATAAGGCTGCCTTAGCTGTAAATACGCCCGAAGATTACCCATGTGACCACAAGAGAATTTCCAAAAGTTTGGAAATCATTTCTGATTCTTTAAAAATATTTATTGAGAAAAAAAATTAGCAAACATCATAGGAACACTTAACTCCATCTATCGCAAATTCTATAAAATGCTTTCAACAAAGTACATGTCAATCTCTCCTTTATTCTTGGCCTGAATTTTTCCTCTATGTGTACAAATAAATGTATCTTTCACTAATTCATAAGTCATGCCACTGATATTTATTTTACCTGCTGCACTACTGCCTTCCATTCGTGCTGCAATGTTTACTGTATCACCCCAAATATCATAGGCGATTTTTTTTACTCCAACAATTCCAGCTACAACTGATCCGGTATGGATGCCTATCCTTAATTCAAAAGCTTCTCTATTTTCGGTTTTGTGATTCTGCAATTGCGTTTGCATGAATTGTCTGATTTCCAAGGCGGCTTTTACTACATCATCAGCATGTGTTTTATTTGGTACCGGTAAACCGCCAGCACACATGTAAGAATCGCCTATGGTCTTTATTTTCTCAATCCCATACTTGGTTATGATGCTATCAAATTCTTTAAAGTAAGCATCAATTTCAGCCACAAGCGCAACAGGCGGAAGCTTTTCTGCAATCTGAGTAAAATCTTTAAAGTCGGTGAACATAACTGTCACCTCATCAAATTGCTTTGCAACAACAAATCCATTCTTTTTCCATTCTTCTGCCACTTCTTTAGGTAGCATGTTAAGTATTAATTCTTCGTTTCGTTCCTCTTGTTCAACCAATTCAGAGGTTCTTTCCTTCACAGTTTGTTCTAATTCCCTATGACGTTCTTTTAAAGATTTCTCACGCCATTTAATGTAGTACCAAAAACCTCCTATGGGTGAGAAGAAATAAAAAGCATAAGCCCACCATGTTTTCCACCATGGAGGACGAATGGTAAAAGTGTAATCATTTTCATTACTCCAATACCCATCACTACTTACTGCTTTCACTTTAAAAGTATAGGTTCCATGGGGCAGATTTAAATAGGATGCTTCAGTGCGATTTGTTAAAGAATTCCATCTTTCCTCTATACCTTCTAACATCCATTGATATTTTACTTTGTTAGGTCTTTTTTGAGTAATTCCAATAAAATCAAATGATATGTAATTATTGTTGTAAGCTAAACTCAGATTTACAGGTAAAGAATACCATTCGGAAATTCCATCAAACTCTACTTTGGAAATTTTGATTCCTTTATTTAAAATTAAGTTTGTATCCTTTTTGTTTTCCAGACTTTCCCAAGAAATGTTTTCATTGAATAATTGGATGCGCGTTAGCTTAATAACAGGCGTATTATTGTTAGAACTGTTTCTATTTAAAGAATTTGTTGTTACCTTGTAAGTTGTACCAACCCAAATAATACCATTTTTATCTTCGCAAATGGAATTAGGGTTACAAACATTTCCAAGAAAACCATCTTCAAAAGTATAATTTTCAAACCAGATTGAGTGATCTGGCATCTCTTTAGCAAATGTCCCAAACGTCATTCCCACATAATCCTTGTTTTTGAGTGTAATTCGTAAAATATTTGCCGTCATATTTAATTATACCGTTATCGGCTGTTGCAAACCAGATATTTTTGTTTTTATCTTGTAGTAATGCTGCAATAATGTCGCTGCTTAGCCCTTGTTTTTTTGTAAAATTTGTGAAAGTCTTTCCATTAAATATAGATATGCCATTACGAGCTCCAAACCATATATTGCCTGCTTCATCTTCCATAATGGATCCAAGTGTATTATTAACAAGTCCCTCCGCCTCCGTAAATTTTGCAATTGTTTTTCCATCGTACATATACACTCCTTCACTATGATACCCGGTTCCTATCCAATACTTTTCATTTTTATCCTGAAGAATTGCATGAACATTATTATTGTCCAATAACCCTTCTTCAATAAGAAAGGAAAAGGAGTTTACTTCATATTTTGATATTCCTCCACCTAATGAACCTAACCAAAGATTTCCACTTTTATCCTGGAAAATCACATCAATTAAATTGTGGCACAACCCATGTTTTATTGTAAAATGAGTAAATGATTTTCCATCGTATTTACAAATTCCCTTTCCATGAAAAGTAAACCAAAGATTTGAATCTTTGTCTTCAAAGATTGCTCTAACAGTATTATCTGACCACGTGGAATTGATAGTTTCATCAGTGTATTTATTTTTCCCCTCTATTGATATAAAATACCGTCCATCAAATTTTTGCAGACCCCTGCCAGTTCCAATCCAAAGGTTTCCATTTTTATCCTCATACATTGATTGGAATTTATTATTTTTAAGACCTTGGTTTTCTGTATAATTCGTAAAAGTGCTCCCGTCATATTTGGATACGCCCGAATTTGTTCCAATCCAAATATTCCCTTTCTTGTCTTGTAAGATTGTAGAAATGACGTCCCACACCAAACCGTTTTCATTCGTATAATTGGTAAAATACTTTCCGTCATATTTAATAACACCATTATCCGAGGTACCTATCCAAATGTTTCTTTGATCATCTTCAATCATCGACATAATACCATCTCCAAATCGATTAAAGTTTGAGAAACTTGTAAAATATTTTCCATTATATTTAAATAAGCCACTATCTGTACCTAACCAGATATTTCCTTTTTGATCTTCCAATATTGACCTGACGGTTTTATTGTATAAACCTTGTTTATCTGAATAATTCCAGAATGATTTTCCATCATACTTTGATACTCCATTACCAGTTCCGAACCAAAGATTTCCGGTTTTATCCTGAGTCATACAATAAATAGAGTTACTGGTCAATCCTTGACGTACTTCATAGTTACTGAAGTTTTCAACTGCTTGATCTCGTTTGAAAGCATCTTTTGCATTAACAACTTCTGGTGTACCGGCTAAAAAAACACTGTCAATTGCAAGAACAGTTTCAGGGAGAGAAAATGAATTCTTTCCTGGTGTATGAACTTTTGGTGCTGATGCCAAGACGCTTGTTTCTATTACTTCATATTTGTTAGTATTAATAGACACTACTTTTGGTTTTCCAGCAATTACAACTGTTGGCGTGCCTGCAAGTACAATTTCAGGCTTGATTACACTATCAGGTGATACGATTGTACCCTTTGCAACTTTAATTTTTGCAGAGGAACTCTGGATTGTTTGCTTCCGCTTAGTGCAAGAGAACATTATAAATAGAAGAAAAAATAAAGCAAATTGTTTTCCCAAAACTTCTTTCAGATAATTTTAAATAATTTTAATATAAAAGCCTCACCAAGAAACATTATCTTTGATATAATCCTGCAAATTTGGGTCAAACTGTGATAAATCAAAATATTCCTGTAGCATATATTCCGTTGTTAATAAAGCTCCTTCAACCCAACTTTGTTTGCTAGAATAAGCTGAGCCACATATGAAAACATCATAACCATCTACTGGCTTAATAATTTCTTTTATAAATTTACCCGTTCTTACATAAGGAATAAAACTATGATAAGCTTCTTCCCAAAAAGAATAAGCAATATTTTTAACTTTGGGAATTTCCCATTTCGGATTATTTTTAAATATTCTAATTAAATCTTCAATATTTTTCGCTATATGCTTTATGAAAAAATCATGTTCAGGTTTAATTTTTTTACCTGCGCTTTTAAAATGTGCTTCAGGTAATGCCATTTCATGTATTGCTGATTGATCCACATAAACTAGAACAATTGATTCCTCAGTATCAGCATTTTTATTATCTAAAAAATAAATCATTCTTATTATTCCGTCAGTATATATTTTTTTTCCTGCAAGTTTGAACTTTTTCCAAGGATCCCGTTCAAAGTGCATATAAATTTTAAGCGACTTCATTTCCTGTACTCTATTCAATCTCATATCTGATAATCCTTTCTTTTCATTAAAAAATTCCGAAACACGGTTAATACTTTTAATTGGAAGTTTAGGAATGGCAAGAATTATTTTATTACAAAATAAATATTCAATACAATCTTTACTTTTAAATTTCAAAAAATATTCAGGTTTTGGCTTACTTTTTGAAAATTGCTTAAACATTCTTTCTGCATATTCATCAGTCTCATTTTCGATGTTTTTTTGGAACTCAATTAATTGGGCACTGCATTTTATAATTCCATTATTTTTCTTAAATCTTTCACTTAATTTTGTAACTAACGTCTGATATCCTTCAGTTAAATAAAGAAATTCTTCAGACTCTAATCGATACAAATCTCTCATAGCTTCACAAGCAGAAATGTTATCTAAATTTGAGTTGTATCCTTCCGCTGATTTTATTAAACTTATCGCTTCAACAGATAAGGCTTCAAATAAAAATGTTGACCAATTTATTTCATTTAACCTAATATCTTTATACCTATTAATGTTGATTAAATTTTGAATAAGCGACTCTTTTTCTTCTTTTGATTTCTCAGTAAAACCTTCTTCAAGTTCTTCGAAGGATATTTCGATTGCATACTCCATCAAGTCTTTAGGACATTTATTGCGCTCCCAAGAGTGAAAATTATATATGTTTTGAAAATCCTTTGCTATATTGGGTCGGCATTTTTTGCCTCTTAAAATGTAACCCGCTTGTTCATAATTAAACTTATCTGTTTTTAATTTTAAATCATGTATCAAAGAATTAACAAGTTTATGGTCTTTTGAAAAACGCATGGCGCCATGTTCAATAGGAATATGCTTCATCCCTTTGAAAAACTCAGATTTTAACCGACCTCCTATTTTTTTCTCCTTCTCAATTATTATAACCCTTAATTGCCGCGAGTTAGAGGATTGGTTTAAATGCTCTTGGATTCTTGCTCCAGCATACAGTCCTGCCACACCACCACCAATCACTGCGATTTCACATGTTTGATAAGAAAGTTTAGATTTTTTCATTCAATTTTAAATTTATAGTTTTTTTTTATAAAACCTTAACAAGTCACCAAAGAGGAGTGAGAAAAGAATTTTTAATTTATTAAAATATCGAAAGGACAAATTTTAATTTGTAAAAAACGCCTGGTCATTTTAATTGTCTTTACTACTAATTCAATCACTGCATTCTGGTATAAAACCGGCAAGACTATATTGAGATTTAATTTTGACTAGTCAGTGATTTGTATATTGTGATGTAATATTTGCTCCATTAAATACTTTTCTGTTATTCCAATTTTATTTAATCGATTCAAAAATTGATTCCATGGTAATTGAAGTATTTCTTCTTCCTTTTCTGATTGCGATAACTGGTTATTAACATTTATTTGCTTAATATCAGTTTTGCACAAACTACTTTCTGATATCAGTTTTGAAATTATACCAGAGCATTTTTTAAATAAATTCGGATAAGGTGAATAACTCTGTTTGCCAAAACTATTTGACTTTTGATTGTCTATCTCCTTAACAAAATAGAGTTTGATCATTTCGTATATAACATCAGAAGTAGAAAGCAGTTTTTTCTGCGAAAGGTCAGTTCGAGAAATAATTTCTTCATTAAGTTTTGACATTGTCTGGACGAAATGTGGAAAAAATGATTTTGATAAATAAAAGTATTTCAGGAACCGTGAGTTTAATTTTTCGCTATTAGAATATTCTAAGTGATATTCATTGATCGCATTTAATAATAAAGCCATACTCTCGTTTGTAAAATCATTTATTAAATGTTCAGCTAAGTCTTTTTCGCAATCACTGGCATTCATTTTTGAACAAAGCTCACGCACAAGAGTTTGAAAAGTAGGAATATTGGAAACAATAACTGCAATTTGAGACAAAATCTCATTTTTGGTATAATGCAAATCATTGCAGGTATTAATAAACTCCATCATATTGCTTTCAACTCTGGGAAGTAAATCTTGCCAATTAGGATCATTGGCAGGTTTGTGATTTACCCCGGCAACCGTTAATTTATGGATAAATTTAAAGTCAGGAGCTATTGTATCAATTTGATGTGTTTCAACAATATCATCTGACCCACTGGCTATTGCCAAATATCTGTTGAGATTGGCTTCCAACCTCTCTCTAAACACAGGGTAGAGTTCAAAACGTTCGGGTTTCGGTTTTCCATTACCATTAACGTGTCCTTTCTCATCTTGTCTTAGCTTTGGAAAATATAAATTTAGAAATATTTCTCTAAGTTCCTTCAGATAGGGTGGCGTATCTAATTTGGGATCAGAAACATATTCTCTTGCTACTTCCATTAGTTTTTTTTCCCACTCAGATTTTGTAATACCTAATGCTTTGGTGTGTGCCTTCTTTAAGTCCGGACAGGTATTAATAGTAATGCAGCTATGAAATTTCGATTTCTGCCTTTTATCATTTGTATCAATATCATTTAGAAAAAACGATAAGGCTCTTAAACCTCCAAGTGAATAACCCAAAATTGTAAATTCTATATCATCATTGTACTTAGGTTTTCCATCTTTAAAAGTAAAATCACCAAAGTATGTTTCATAAAATCTTTTATCCGTTAAATACTCAGTTGAATCTTTCAGTTTTAGTTTATCCCAATAAAATTCGTCTTTCACATCAGTGCGATTAGTAATTTTTTGCTTTAATTCCTGAAGTTCATACCAGCTTCTAATAAAGTGATAATAAAAAAGTCGTGGGTTTTTATTAACCTCTTTTTTCCAGTTTGGTTTGTATTCATTGTGAGCAACTCGTGTCGGGGTTTGAGTTTTTCCTCCAAGAGGAATTTGCCTGTTCAAATGAAGTTGTGTTGGAATTAGTACTGCACCTATTCCTTGGTTAACAAAATATTCGCCCAATGTATCATAAAGAAGAAAATCTTCTGTTTCATCCATCCCGTTGAACATGATTACTAAGTGCCTGATTTTTTTATCTCGCCTCAAAATTGCTCCTTTGGGAAAATAAAATCTTAAATGAAATGGGACTTCCGCTATTTCCTTCCTTAGATCCTCTTTTCTTATTATCATATTCATTAGAACTTTCTCATGAGCGTCTTGCTCCGAGAGGCCATCCTCTATGTATTTAGACTTTAGTATTGGAGCAAGCTTGTCTTTTAAATGGTAATCGTCTAAATCAATATCTTCATTAAACTTTTTTTCATCAGGAAGATTACCTGATGGTTTAAACAACTTCATAATTCTGACATATGCTAAGTCATCATAGTCAATTATCAGGTTTTCAGTTTTTTGATAATCTGAATAGTCTTTGACTTTACTTAATTCATCAAAACTCCTTATCGGAATAGATTTATGTTTTGTCATGCTGCTTATTTTAAATAGTCGATATTTTCTCTACTTTAATAATCCCTCGTTTTTATAAGGATAATAAAGGATAATAAAATAATTTATTTGACTTGTCCATTCTCACTAGGTTTTTGCTTCTATGTAAAATATCTAATTGAATCTTTTGTAACCTAAAGCCTAGCTTAAGATATCTGTACTGAAACCGAACCAAAGGTGAAAATAAAAAAACTCAATTGCATCAGGGTAAACCCTGATTCAATACACATCAGGGTAAACACTGATTTTTATACGAGTAAACCTTGAAAAATTTTATAATCTGAAATGAACAATGTTGATTTTTATAAAGGCTTATAAAAGCTAGTTTTCGATTCGCAGCCTGACAAAGATATTATTGGAAAGTTAGCAAAGGAAAATACTGATCCGTGTTATCAACATAAGGTTTCAGCACCAGGTGATGGACAAGGTGAAAATAATAAGATCAGATTTTGTAACGTCCGAAAAGTTTTAGTAGTTTTAAATCTTTGCCTTAATCCGTTTTACAGAAGAAATAAATACTTTGCCTAAATCCATTTTACAAAAGAAATAAATAAAAGTGTATAAGAGTAAAGAAATAAGATGGTTCTTCAGCGAAAATAATGAACCAATTGAGCAATGGTTTTCAGGAAGAGGAATGCTGTTTTCAAAAACAAAACCCCGTACTGATTATTATTTACCCATCCCCGGCAAAGAAGATATCAGTGTTAAGTTACGCGAAGGAAATATAGAAATAAAGCAAAGGCATGGACAGCCGGTGTTGCATCATTTAACAAAAAATGCAATTGGATACCTGGAGGATTGGGTAAAGTGGAGCTTTGACGTTGAAGATAATGATGAATTGGCGAAAAATATTATTCAAGCCAAAAAATACAGTTGGTTTGAAGTTTACAAAGAAAGAATTGGCGTTAAACTTACTGCTAATGCAGATGGAACTTCTGCTATTCTTGATATAAAAGAGTTTGTGCCTTTTTGGCTGCCAGGTTGAATACACACGGCTAATGATTGAAGAAAGAAATTGGTTCACCTTTGGGTTAGAGTGGTTTGGTGATAAATACATGGAGGTGGATGCAAAACTAATTGAAGAAATATTGAGCAAAACAAAATCAGCTGAGAATAATTCGATGGGGGTATAATGGATGATGGCTGATTTGAAGGAGTATTCAAAAGTGATAACGACAACTGGCAGAGTGGGTTGGTAGTATGAAATTTTGAATTATTAAATTATAAAACATAAACTATAATGGCATTATTCACATTTTTTCTTAACCCCTCTGCAGATATACATCTTATACTAAACCCTGCCGGCAGGAAAAGTATACAATTAGATGTAACAGGATTTGATGATACCACTGGTCCGGTTGGCTCTGTTTTAGGCAATTCAGTATTTACTATTGCAGACCCTGCTATTGCAACTGTGACAACCGGTGGGCTGCTCACTGCCGTAAAAGAAGGAATTACTTTTTTGACTGTTGAACAAACAGGAACTACTTTGCAATTAGTCGCAAGAATATGGGTGCATGATAGTATCGTTAGTTTTATTCCGGGAAATAAGACTGCATCTGTAAATGCAGGGACAGATAATTTATTACTTAGCGTCTTCGCTGAATTTTCAAAAGGAGATATTGAAGATGTGACAGCTCATCCCTATTTTTCTTTTCAATCTGCCAATACCGGAATTGCACAGGTGAACAATGCATCCGGAAGAGTTACAGGAGTGGCCGCAGGGACTACAACAATTACAATAACTGAACTAATAACTAATACAGTAATTACACCCACACCAATAAACATAAATGTAAATGAATCTTTAACCACAGGAAGACCTATTGTTGAAAAGATCACTTTTAAAGGATATGGGCCTGAAAAAAGGAATATATTATTTCTAGCGGAAGGATTTACTCTGGGAGAAAAAAGTAAGTTCATGGAAATCGTGCGTGCAATTGACAAAGCGATGCGTAATTCAATCCTTCATGAGCCCTACAAGCTTTTAAGTAATGATTATAATACGTGGATAGCATTTGAGCCATCAACAGAAGCAGGAGTTACAATAGGACCTTCATTATCCTGGAAGGAAAATGTAATCACTAATACTTCGTTCCTAAGTCCTGTACTTCCCAATGAATCTGTTACCAGCGTAGCTAGTTTCACAACTTTTCAATTAGTTGACCTTGTTGGCCTGCCAACAAAAGAACAAAAAGATAGTAGTGTTTTTACGAAACCTGTTGCCTTAGCAACATTTAATGCTATCCCGGGATTTAATCCTGCATTATTATCAGATACAATATTTGGCATATGGCAAGGAAATATTAATGAGACAAAGGTAAAGCCTGTTAATACAGCCTTGGGACTGATAAATGGGCGCAGGTTAGGAGATCGATTTGCAAAACCAGATAATCATGATAAACCAGATAATACATGGTATAGATCCATCCCAGGGTCCCCGGATTTTTTTTTCAAAGATTCTCGTAAAATCGCCTCAGGAAAGATGTTTTTTGACTCAATGGCATTTTTTAATAATGCCCCTCACTTAACAACTTTATGGACCAGCGATTTTTTCGAATACCTCAACTCATTGTCGGAGCTTTCTCCTGCAACAGCAGGTTTTGTTATCGGTAATAAATGGAATTTAGGTGGAGATGATCAAGGCCTTACAATAATAATTGTAAATAACGATTACTTTTCCCGCGGAAATTATTTGACTTCTCCTAATATTTTTGGCATAATAGGTATTGGAAATGAAGTTGGTATTGATCTACCTGCCCTGAACGGAATTGATCTTGCCGAATATACTCCTTTGAGCGTTTCGCTGTCAGGAAGATTTATGCAAAATATAATTGCCACAGCAATACACGAATTATCGCATGGTATCGGTTTGGGCGATGAATATGAAGATTTAAGTGATTCAGGAAAACTTAGTCCCGCTTCCGGGGATATTGATCTAATTGAGATATTTAATAATTTAAATACAATTCAAAACATAAATTTACATGGAACAAAATGGGAGTTTAGGTATTTCCGAATAAATAAATCTTCCGCTTTGATTTCAGATTCTATTGTTGGTACAACTGCAAATACACTTGAATTGGATTTGTTTCCGGGAGAAGGATCCAAATGGACAGTAGATGAAGAAGTCCTATTAATTACCAGGAATTTAAATGGAGAGGCGTCTTTTAGACTTTACCCTCTTCATAATAGTCATGGAGTACAAATGTCTGGCGTCTTAACTATTTCAGCAAAAACAGGTGATAAAGTCACTGTTTCAGGAGCTTCACTTACAACTACCAGCCTATTTCCAAAGGGAAGTATGTTGTTCATACCGAAAATACTTGGGTCTGCTTTCTTAGGGATCCATTTACCAGGTGTAATTGAATATTTAAACAATGGACGAGGTTTGTTTCCTCCCCCTCCAGCTAATTTTAATCTGCATAAAATTGATTTAACCAGGCTATTTAGCAGTAAGAATGGTAACTGTGCAACTGCAAATACAGCAATGACCCCCACACCGCTACCTATTCCTCATGTTAGTATTTCAGGATCAATTAAACATAGATTACTTGGGCTTCACGAAGGAGCCGGAACTTTTAATTGTGGCGTTGTCAGAGCTGCAGCAGTTTGTAAAATGAGATCTCAATACATGTGGGGTAAAGGTCATTTTAGATTTTGCCATTTATGCAAATACGTAATTGTACAGGAATTTAATCCATCAAAACATTCAAATTTAGAAAGCCAATACCCGGGTTCACCCTCCTAATTTTATGGCAGAAAAAGATACGATATCAGTTATTGCAGAGGAAATAGGAAAAGCATTGCTGCCATTGCAGGATGCAACCCGGTCTGTTGACAGTTTTTCAGGGTTCATGCATAGTATGGGCTGGGATATGTTAGTGATCCCCCGGCCTGTAAAAGACATTATTACACCACTGGAAACTGTAGTAAGCGCTCTTGAAGCTGGTTCTATAGATAGCACTAACGCTCTGCAGTTTATTGGTCAACTTAAAAAGTGTTTTGAGGCTATTGATAAAATAAAAACTCAACCAAATAATTTATTTCCTGCTACAGTTGATATAACGGCTTTTAAAAATGAATTTCCAGTACAACTCCTGCAATATTTAATAATGGAGTATGTGTCAAATAATCACCCAAGGATGTTTGCATACTTTAAGATACTGGGTGGTTTCAGGATTAGCCAGGTTGATGCAGCAGGAAACCGCCCTGCCTATTTAAAAAAAGAAATTGCCTGGAATGATATAAGTAAAATTCTCAGTGATCCACTTTCAATAACCAAAAACCTCTATAAATGGGGACAATCAGATTTTGATGCAGGTTTATTTGCTGAAAACATTATGGACCTTGCCGCCAGCATTGGAATGGATGTACAATTTGAGCGGCTCGATAAAGATTCATATACTTTTTTAACAACCGGAGCAATAAGGATCAATGATTTTCAAAAATGGGTAATTCGATGGGCATTGTTACAAGATGTAATTGCTGGCGTAGATACAGAGGCAGGTCTTGGCTTATTTTTATTGCCGGAAACTACTACAGCGAAACCAGGTTTCTCTCTTCTTCCATACGCAAGAGGAACCACCTCCCAATCTTTTGATCTGTCTGAAGAATTAAAATTAATTTTTGAAGCAACTTTTGATCTGACATCCGGAATAGGGATTTTAGTCAGACCCAATCAACCGGTGGATTTATTAACAGATATTATACCATCTGTTTCAAGTGGCGTAGCTTCTCCATCTAAAGGAAGTATTTCTATATCACTATTATATCAGAATGATGGAAGTCCTATCATTGTCATTGGCTCCTCCGAGGCAAGTAGGTTAGAGTTTGTTTCTATATCTGCAACAGGCGGGGCCCAGACAAGTAGTTCAGGAAGTAAAAGTGCTTTTGTAGAATGCAGCCTGAATGGTGGTCGCATTGTTATAAAACCTTCACCTGATGATGCAGATTCATTTCTCGCTAAATTATTACCTGCAGATGGAATGAACTTGGATTTTGATCTGACATTTGGTTTTGATTCTGAGCAAGGGTTGTATTTTCGGGGTAGTGGCGGATTAGAAATTATGTTGCCAGTCCATATTTCTTTTGGTCCTATTGAAATACAATCAGCCAGCCTTGCTCTAAAGCCAGATATTGCTTCCGGAAGTGTTCCTATAGAATTGGCAGCTACAATCAAAGGAGAATTAGGTCCGCTTGCAGTCGTAGTAGAAAATATAGGATTAAGAGCTGAATTTAGCTTTCCTTCTTCCGGAGCTAATCTTGGGCCAATAGATTTATCCCTCGGCTTCAAACCACCCAATGGCCTCGGCCTCTCTATCAACGCAGGCGCAGTCATCGGAGGTGGTTACCTCTTCTTCGATTTTGAAAAGGAAGAATACGCAGGTGCATTGGAATTAACTATTGCCGGTTTTATCTCAGCCAAAGCCATCGGTCTCATCACAACAAAAATGCCCGATGGCAGCAAAGGCTTTTCAATGCTCATTATTATTACGGCAGAATTCATGCCGCCATTCCAGCTCGGCTATGGATTCACATTAATTGGCGTAGGCGGATTGCTCGGACTTAACCGCACAATGCTGCTCGACCCGTTGAGAGATGCCGTTCGTACAGGAGCAGTGAACAGCATCATGTTCCCGCAAAATGTAATTGCCAACGCGCCCCGCATCATCAGCGACCTGAAAGCCATTTTTCCTCCTTATGAAGGTATATTCCTCATTGGTCCAATGGGTAAATTGGGCTGGGGAACCCCCACACTTATCAGCCTGTCATTAGGATTGATCATTGAAATTCCCGGCAACATTGCCATACTGGGTAATCTTAAAGTGGCTTTACCTGAAGAACATATTCCGTTAGTACAGATACAGGTGTTGTTTGTGGGTACGATAGATTTCGATAAAGGGATGCTCACTTTTGACGCAAGCCTTTATGAGTCTTTCATTCTTACCATGACATTGGAGGGTGATATGGCAGTTCGTTTAAAATGGGGCGACAATCCTGATTTCATTTTAACGGTTGGTGGTTTTCATCCTTCTTACACGCCACCGCCACTGGCGCTCCCAACTTTAAGGAGGCTTGCTATTAATATACTTGATACCAGCATAGCAAAGATCAGGGTGGAATGTTACCAGGCAATTACATCTAACACTGTCCAGTTTGGTGCAAGCGCAGATATATCATTTGATCTTAGTGCATGTGCAATAGAAGGACATATCGGATTTGATGCATTGTTCCAGTTTAATCCTTTCCATTTTATTATTGATCTCTCAGCAAGCTTTAGCCTCAGCGCAGCGGGTATTGATGTGATGAGTGTACGGGTTCACATGTCATTGGAAGGGCCAACACCATGGCGGGCAAAAGGAACAGGAAGTGTCTCATTCTTCTTCTTCGACATATCTGCCGACTTTGATATCACATGGGGCGATTCTGAAAATACAAGTCTGCCGGATATCGCAATCCTGCAAACGCTTCTTGACGAAATTAATAAGAAAGAGCAATGGAACACTGTGTTATCAGCAAGTAAAAATTTACTTGTGTCCCTTCGCAAGTTTGAAGAAACAGAGGCTGAATCATTGGTATTGCATCCGGCAGGTTCCCTTGTCGTGCAGCAAAAGCTAATGCCATTATTAGTAGAAATTACTAAAATTGGCAATCAAAAAACGAGCGACATCAGGCAGGCAAGTATATCCGGTGCGAACAGTCAGGGCGTTGAGCTTACAATTCAGAATGTAGATGAAGATTTTGCCCGTGCCCAATACCAGGATCTGAGTGACGCAGATAAATTATCTAAACCCTCTTTTGAAAAAATGCCGGGAGGCGTCAGTATTTCAATGGGTGATGGCAATGTGAAAAATGGTACGATGGTAAGAAAGAATGTAGAGTATGAAGTCACCATCATAGACAAAGAACCTTCTTACCCGTTAACACGCATTAAGATATCAGGTAACCTGTTCGATCACTTGCTCAATGGCAACAGTGCTGCAAAATCAGCTTTGTCAAAAGTTCGCTCGAAAAGGCTCCAGCCTTTTGATGAAAAAATCACCGCAACGGAAGCCGGCTATTCAGTAGCGTTCCAGGAAAACAATAAAGCCTATAATGCTTCATCAGGATTTTCAAGTGAAATGATGGCTCAAACTTATATGAAGGAACAAATAAGAAAAAATCCATCCTTAAAAGAATCAATTCACATTATACCAAATTTTGAATTACAGGAATCATGAGTGATACAATAGCATCCTATTCATTTTTGCCGTGGCTTAGACAAGGTCTTTCTAACAGCATCACGCAACAGGATAATGACATGAGTGTTGAATTGCGCGCCTCCATTTTGGTACAGCTTGCTGTCAGCTATATTAATGTTGACGGATCAACGGGTACAAGAGAACCACCGGTTCAGAATGTGCAGCTATATGGTCCCGGTGATATAGTAGGAATAGATTCAAAAGCAATCATCAAAACCGAACCGCGCAATTGGATCACCAATTTTGAACCCAACTACCTTCCCTATATTGATTTTTATGAAGAGGATTTTCCCTGGCGTTATACTCCGGCAAGACCTGCAGGGGAAAGATTGAGGCCCTGGCTTACACTGGTTGTATTGAAAGAAGATGAGTTTGAAAATGGAAAAAATGCCAAAGACAAACCGCTTTCCTACATTACATTAAAAGATGGGAAAAAAGCATCTGAGATTTTTCCCAGGCCATCAGAATTATGGGCGTGGGCGCATGCACATGTCAATACAGATTTGGCTAATGGTGCGGAGGATGCGACCAGTGTTGATCCTGCAGGTGTAACTACAGCTGTCACAAACCTGATTAGTAATAATCCTGATCGTGCATACTCGAGAATTATTTCTCCGCGGAAACTTGAAACGAATACTGGGTATCATGCATTTTTAATTCCCAGTTTTGAAAGCGGAAGGCTCGCAGGCCTGGGTTATGAAATTGATCCCAACCTGATCGCTACCAAATGTGCATGGGATGAAGAGAATGCAGAGTTTCCTTATTACCATCGCTGGTATTTCAGAACAGGGAATGTTGGCGACTTCGAATATCTCGTAAATCTTTTGCAGCCGAAGCCTGCAGATAAAACAGTGGGAGTAAGAGATATGGATGTATTGCATATCGGTTCTAATCTTTCACCAATTGATGATGAGGCGTTGAACGGGATATTGAAGATGGGAGGAGCTCTTAGAGTTCCATTTGATACAATGGAGGAGGAAGACAAAGCTGAAGCAACAGCATATGACCAATGGGATGAAAACACTTACCCTCACAGATTCACAACGGAAATGGCAACAAGGATAAACCTTGCTGATGATTATACGGATGAAACCAGGACAATTGAAGATGTGAATACTGATGCAAAAATCATGTCCGAAACTGATCCCACAAACGGAGATCCTGATCCAGTTATCACTTCCCCGTTATATGCCCGTTGGCACGCGTTGCAGGAAAGGTTATTAAAAGATAAAGCCAACGCTGATCTTCCTAATAATAAAAACTGGGTACATGAACTGAACCTCGATCCGAGATTCAGGGTAGGAGCAGGGCTGGGAACAAAGGTCCTCCAGAAAAACCAGGAGGAATATATGAATTCAGCATGGCAGCAGGTGGGCAAAATTGTAGAGGCAAATAATCGGCTGCGATTTGCACAGCTTGCAAAGGAGGTATCATCCAAGTGGTATACAAAACATCTTACTCCATTAATATCAGAAAAAGCATTTTTATTTACAACACCTGTACAAAAAAGAATCGTTTATCAAAGTCTTACTGTTTATAAACAGGTTGAGCAAAGCCGTATATCCACCTCTGTTACTACAGGCACGTTCAGAAGCATTGTAAGATCTGGCGGTAGTACCATGAGTAAGTTGATGGGCAGAACCGGTATTGCACCGGATGCAAATATTACCAGCAATAACCTCATTGAGCGAATCAATAATGGTGAAGTAATAATTGTTCCGCCCAAAACCGATCCAAAGGGAGCAATCAACCTTACTGATATTGCAAAGGCAGTTCAGCCGTCAGAAATTCCTGATTTCATTAAAGAGTTGTTTAAAAACGGGAATTGGATAAAATATCTTCCGCTTATTCTGCTTATCATCTTACTTGTGCTTATGTTTTTCTTTTTCCTGACGGCTGCAGGTATAGTAATAACAGTAGCGGTTGCAGGAGGATTAGCATGGCTATACAACAAATTAAAAAACTGGGAGAGTGAATTTAAGAAATGGGAAAACGAGGTTAAGGTTGCTGAAGCAGTTGATCAGGACAAGATGGTGCCAGAATCCATTGACGAATATGCATTAAGTCCTGACTTTGTTATATCAGAACCAGGATCTTCAATCACTCCTTCCTTTGGAACCAGTGATAGCATTGAAGCAAAAAATTTTAAAACAGGATTGAAGGATGCATTTGAACTGATCAATATGAAGTTCCAGTCACCTGAAAGAAAAAAACTGGATCTTGCCGCGATTACTGCTGCTGTTGTGGAAAGACTTAATCCTGCACTCACCATTCCGAAAAGAACTTTTACATCAATCAATATTCCCGGCAGGATCTGGGACAATATGAAAGAGAAGTTTGCACCTGTTATGGTTTATCCTGTTATAGATATGCCAATGTATAAGCCTCTTGCCGATATGTCTTCAGAACTCTTTCTTCCAAACATCAATAAAATCGAACAAAATAGTATTACACTTTTGGAAAATAACCAGAAGTTTATTGAATCATATATGGTTGGGATCAACCATGAAATGTCGAGAGAATTATTGTGGAGAGAATTCCCGACTGATCAACGCGGCACTTATTTCAGGCAGTTTTGGGATGTGTCAAGCTTTTTACCGCCACAGCCAGTTGCTGAAGATATAAAAGAACAGTTGTATGATATTCCTAAAATTCATACATGGTCGAAGATAGATACAACTCCTGCCGATCCAACTGATCCTGAATCTCCATTAAAAAATGAATTAGGCCAGCACAACCTGCGTGCAATGGAGAGTGGTAAAACACAACTGGTGCTTGTAATAAGAGGAGAGCTTCTGAAAAAATATCCAACTGCTGTGATCTATGCACAAAAGGCAGATTGGGGTATAAATCCTGACACTGATGTACAGGATGTAAATGCTGAACGCGTACTGATTGAATTAACGGATGCTGAAAATCCCCCCGAGGATGAACTTAAAACACCTTTATTCGAAGCGAAGGTTGATCCTGATATTTATTTCTTCGGTTTTGATCTTGATGATGAAGAAGCAAGAGGTACGGTAAATCCAACTTCTCTTTCGGATGATAATCCGGGATGGTTCTTCGTAATTAAGGAGAGGCCCGGTGAGCCAAGATTTGGATTGGATATTAGTAAAGCAACCAATGACGATGGAGTAGAGAGGAGGATTACCTGGAATGATCTTTCATGGCCTGATGTTGGAACACCTGATGGAGAATGCATACAACTTAACAAAACAATTACTCTGCAGGCATACAATGCAGGCATAGACCAGGAAAACGTAGTTATCACAGACGATGAACAGGCAAGTTGGAGCCCTGATACAAATGCTGCTAAACTGGCTTATATACTTTACCAGGTTCCTGTACTTGTAGCAGTGCATGCATCAAGAATGTTACCCTAACTAAAATAACATGACCGAATTAAAGGATATACAAAAGAAATACCTGGAAACAACCAGCAATAGCAGGAATGAAGACAGCAAACTTCAAAGGGCAAAAGCATTGTTGAATAAAAAAATTGCCGAACAGGAACTTCTGCTAAAAGGATTAAATAAAGAGGCGAGAAAAAAGCAAAAGACTTTGAATGAAAATGAACGCAAAGAAATTAGCGATTCAATAAAAAATTCAGCTTCTTCAAAAAAAGGCTTCAAAGATAACTTCAATGATTTTGCCAGCGATTTTTTTACACAGTTAGATCCTACTACGATGGTAAATCAGCTCAATGATGCCATTCCTTTATTAATGTTTCCGCTGCGCCTCGAAACCAGGTTTAAATCAACCGGCAATCAAAAACAATTGTGGCTAAGAGTCTATCCAGATGATTGTAATATCAATACTAAGGAAGAGCTGCTTTCGCAATCAGAATATAATGATGCAAAATTATTCTGGATTGAAATGTGGAAAGCGGGTGGTGTCGAAACAGAAGAAAGAGGAGCATGGAGAAGCCTGGTGAATAGTCATGGCAGCGGACGTTCTGCATGGATCGTTGAGAAATATGAGCCAATTGGAACGAAACCATCTAAAACGGATGAGACGTTTAAAATACTGGTAGTAACCTCATCCCTGGCTCTTACTACTATAGAACATGATGCTGCAAAAGCTTACTGGACAGCTGTATGGTTGAGTGGGGGAGATGCAGCAGCCGAAGGAACTGCATATAATACATTAAAAGCAGCAATAGGAGATGATGTAAGGGCAAGTGAGATAAAACAGAATTATGTGCCGGAAAATATTGATGATGAGGTACCCGATGAAATTGACAGCACTAAAGTATTGCTTGAGAAATTATCACTCCCTGCTTATACGCCCAAAGAAACTTCGTGGACACAGGCGGCAAAAACAATGGCATTACCCGATAAGTTTGTTGCAATCACTTTTAATGGGAATACAAAAAAGCCAAAAATATTTACCCGGCCAGTTAAAGAAGAACTCTCCGTGAGTCTTGATCCCTCTTTGCCGGATGAGGAACAAATCTCAAAAGATGCCAACAATGAGCTGGTGCTGAATGAAGACCTGCTATGGATGGTAGATTTTGAAAAGGCAGTAGAGTGCGGGATGGCTGTAAAAATTGATCTTGATGCAACGGAAGCAGTAATAGGATTTGAAAAACTTTTTGTTTTGGGCATTCGGTTTAAATCTGACAAAGATGGAAGTAAAGCAGAATTGGAAAATCTTATAAGCAATCATTTTTACAGCAACAATGGTTTTGGCCTGCTCAAACAGGGAACACCCACCAATAACACGGAAGATGAGCCTTCGGGTTATACATGGATAGATGATCCGGATGAAAGCTATGACAGAATATTCCTGCACAAAGAAGATTTTTCCCTCGTTCCTGATCTTGATAAAAAATCTGACGGACAAAAGCTGGCAGATTGTTTAGGAATAGATTCTGCGGTATTAAAGCTTATTCCTAACGCAAATGGGAAAGACCAGTTGGAAGCCTGTGCTATGAATACAGCATTGTTCCCTGCTACTATGGGTTACTTTATGGAAGAAATGATGGATCCCTTGTTCTGCGAAAAAGAAATTGAAGCAACAAGAACATTCTTCTCAAATTTTGTATCAGGGAGGGGACCTGTGCCAGCTATCAGGATTGGGAAACAACCTTACGGAATTCTTCCCACATCGGTTTATTCAAAATTAGACTTCTCATCTTCTTCTCTCGACAATAAAAAAAATCCCTATCTCAAAAATTTATATGATCTGCTGATGAAAATGGATGCAACATGGGATAATCTTGTTGCAGATGTATCGTATGTTGGAAAAAGCGGGGATCCCCACCAGATATTGCTTGATGTGGTTGGGCTTCATCCTAACTCTGTTGAATTTCACCAGCGGTACGCTCAAACACTCCAGGACCTTTTCAATCGCCTGCGCTTTTTTCCTGGTTCTGCTGCCGCAGAAACTGAAAGAATAATTATTAGAGAAAAAGGAAAAGCTATTTTGAATACTCTGGGGATTAATATAAAGGATGCAAAGATTCCGATACTTGAAAAATATTTTTTGAGTGAGCCAAATGAATTGAGCGGACCATTGGTTGATATTCTGGTTTCCGAAATTTATTCCATTGGAGAAACCACAGGAGATGTTAATTATATAGAATGGCTGGCATCCGCTTCGGTGGAGGAAATTAGAACCGAAAATTTTGGCGAAGCAACTGCGCCTACAGCATTACTGTATCTTTTCCTGCGCCACGCATTGATGCTTGCACAGTCAGATGCAGCCGCAGCCTTGCTCGTAAGCAATGCTGTCGTAAGCAGTAAAAAAGTTTATTATGATCCTGCTTTTATTAATGTTGAACAAAGCGGTTCTGGAAAGAGTAAGTTCGAGCATTTATACAGCACCTACCCTACAATTACAGGCAGCAGCAATCTCGCTGAACATATTTATAAGCGACCGGTTTTAACCGGTGCAGCAGAAACCAAACGATTGAATGATATAATCAATGCATTAAATGTTTTGAAAGATACATCTGCTGCTGCTTTGGAAAGACTATTTATCGAACATCTCGATTGCTGTAATTACAGAATTGATGCATGGAAAACAGGGTTGGTCAATTACCGGCTCACACAAAAAAGAGCAGAAAGCGATTATGCTTCAATGGGAATTTATTTGGGAGCGTATGGGTGGTTGCTGGATTTAAAACCAGATGTTAGTGTACTTACTAAAGTTGATCTTCCAGGTGATCTCGCTGAAATATTCAGTACACAACATGATAGTCCATTGCAATCAGATAGCACAAACCTCGGATATATTCATGCACCTTCTTTGCACCAGGCTGAAACAGCGGCCATTCTTCGGAATGCCTTCGACAGGAACAGGAATCTCGGAACAGCAAATCCTTTTTCCATTAACCTTAGTTCCTCACGGGTGCGTATTGCTGATAGTATCCTTGAAGGAATGCGTAATGGTCAAAGCTTATCTGCTCTCCTGGGTTACCAGTTCGAAAGAGGGCTGCATGATAAATACAGTCTGGGCCAGGGGGAAGTAGATATGTTCATTTATCCCTTAAGAAAGCAATTTCCATTGGTGGCTGATAACCTTAATGACGGGCTGTCCAATCCGGAAGACACTATTCAGACTTTAGAAGCAAATAACGTTATTGATGGGATAAAGCTTATTAACTATGTTCAGGACGCTGTGGTGAAAACCTATCCATTCGGTTTCGATATAACAGTTTTGCCTGCTGCAGATGTGAACCAGTCAAAAGCAATCAATGATGAAGTGAATAGAATCATAGATATACATGACGCCATCTCTGATCTTGTTATTTCGGAACAGGTATACCAGGTAGTACAGGGAAATTTTGAAAGAGCATCCGGCAATGCTGGCGCCTTCAGCAAGGGAAGCTATCCTCCACAGACGGATATTATGAACACACCAAGAAGCGGGATTACCCTTTCACACCGAATGGCGATACAGTTTAATGCTGAAGCAAGTTCAGGCACTTCGCCAAATAGCATTCCAATGACCCAAAAGGCTAAAGCAGAACCTTCAGACAATGCATGGCTGTCTGCTAATCTTCCTTTACCCCGTAATGTTTTTTGCAAAGTAAAATATAGTAGCGCGGTGCAACCGGAAACAACAATAGATGTTTCTCAGGAAAATCTGGGATTGCAATCAATAGACCTGCTATATACATTTAATCTTGATACAGAACAGGCAATGACAGAATTGGATGACAGGATCGTGAATTTTGTAAGGTATACAAAATCCAACCATCCTAAAACCGATATAACAATAAATTATACAACCCCTATTGATGAAACGAACAAGGAAAAGATTTCTTTCTTCGAGCTGGCCGCTCTTATACAAAGTCTGCGCAAACTTTTGATTGGACCGAAATTCTTAGAACCGGCAAAACTCACTGTTCCAAAAGAAGGAGAAACGACAACATACTTATTGGAGGATGCACAGTTGAGGGAAAGAGTTAATACCTTAAAAACTGACCTTATTACTGTAACAGCGGCATTGAATCCCATCATTGCAGATACTAAATCCATCAATGCTTCTGTGTCTTCTTTGAGACCGGAGCTCGAAAACAAAACCACAGAGACAGCAGCGATTGAATCTATTCTCAACCAGCTCGCAGAAGATATCAAAACATACCTTGTTGCCTTAGCGCCTGCGGAAGCAGAGACTTTGACCACGATATTAACAGCATTCGAGGGTAATATCGGCTTTGTTTCAGATGCCGGTGATAAAGCTAACCTTCTTGCTATATACGCAGATTTGATTGTCACATATAAAACAGACTTTTCTAATTTAGACAAGTTAGCTTTTGATACGATAAAAGCATTTCTTGATCTTGCTTTCTTTGACAACAACCAAACCGGGACCGGATTTATTCACCAGGGGATATCGGGAGCATATCGAACGGCATTTGAAAAATTGGATATATTGATAGAACGCTGGGAAAAGAAAAAAACAGATTTTGATGATATTATGGGGGGATATGCCGGGACAGAAGAAGAAAAATTTGAGATCGTTAAAAAGGCTGAGCGGATCATTTCAACTACATCCACTTTTGCCGATCATATAATAGCAGATAACTATAAGAATGCAGTGGATGCAATTAAAGCTCATTTTGATGACCTGCTTGATGACATAAAAGATCTTAAATCAAATACAAAACAAAAAGTAACTGAGTTTATCGTTGATGTTGAAAATGTTCTTTCTAATATCAACCAATATGATGTAATTGCCTTTGATACAGATAATGGAACCAACAGCCTGGCAACAGAAAAAGAAGCACTTGCATTATTGAAGGAAGACATTGTAACAGCAGTTAATAATCTTAATGTGGCGGTTGTTGCTAAGGCAGAAAACGCTGACACATTAATACTTGCTGCAGATGCAACATTGGTGAATGCTGACAAGATCACAAATTTATTAAGCGCAGCAAAAGCAATTTTGGGAGACGAAGCATTATTACTGCCACAGTTTAAGTTAAGCGAACCACAGGCGACAGAAATTGAAAACTCTTATAATGCAAAAGACTTAATACTGGATTTTGTAAAAGATAAAGAAAGCAGGTTATTACCTGTTGAGGACTGGATGGGTGGCGTTGCAAGAACCAGGGGAAAAATTCATATTTGGGAACATATCTGTTTCCTCTTCAATGCGTTTAAACCAGGCAATCTGATTGAGGTATCACCATTACAGTTTCCTTACAAAGAAAACGATCGATGGCTTGCAATGAAATTCAGGGACAAGGAAGAAGAAACAGCAGCAATAGAAGCTGCTGAGGCAGCTGGAACAGGTCCGGCCGAAATATTTGCCGTTGAAAGCGACACCTTGCTTTATACTGCTCATTTTTCAATGCCATTTGACAAATCAAAGCCACAGTGTGGTATTGTAATAGATAGCTGGCCCGAAAATATCCCAACTGACAATGAGACTACCGGCATTACCTTCCATTATGATCAACCCAACAGTGAACCACCACAAACTATGTTATTGATAACTCCTCCACAAAATTCCGGAGAATGGAAATGGGAAGATATCATTGCTGCTATGGACGAAACTCTTGAGCTGGCAAAAAAGCGGGCAGTAGAACCAAGTCAGATTGAAGGTACGGGGTATGCACAGTTTCTGCCTTCTACCATGGCAGCCGTAACAAGGTACCTGATAACAATGTCATTGAATTATTCAATCAACAATATTACAGAGTTAAATATAACCAACAATTAATTATGAGTGTAAATATTGATATAAGAGATGCAAAATACTTTCCACAGGAGATTGGGCAAGTGTGGACCGAGCGCATATTTCCTACAGTCTTAATGTGGAACAGGTTAGAAGGAAGACCACGGAGACAGGATTTTGATAAAGCCTTAAAAGCAGAAGTAAGGGATGCATTGTGGATGCTTACCAGGCAATGGCAAATGGGTGAATTTAAAGGGGACGATGCAGGGTCACCGGTCTTTGCAAAAATTCATATTACCACATCCGAACTCGACACATATAAAGCAGCCGGCAATGCCGAACAAAGTTTTGAGGTCAATGTGCCTCTGGAAACAAAAGCCGAACAAAAGAAAATTCCTTTTACCAGGAACGGAATCAATATCAGCATCGACATCAGGCTGCAAATGGGCCGCTACTGGTTGAAACTCCTGAAACAAAAAGCCTTGGACTACAGCATCCAATACACCGCGACATACAAATTTGAACTGCCCGGCAATAGCAGGGATACAGATTATATCTATGCACATAAAAATATTTGGCAGCAATATGCGGCAATCAGTGGCAGGAGTCTGGATGGGTATAAGCTGTATGAATATATTACAGGTACAGGTCACACGGCTTCAGATGGCATCATAAACACCGATCCCGATAAAACTGAACTTGATAATCTGGGAATACAATTTATTGATTGGTATAAGAAAATGTATTATCAGCCTGCAGATGAACAAAACAATGCATGGCTGCCTGAAAAGTTGGAATACCAGTTTGAATGTAATTCAACTGCAGGCGGGGAAGAAAAAAACATTCGTGCAGAAGAATATTATCATGGCCATCTTGACTGGTATGCTTTTGATATATCAACAAAAGCATCAGCCAATACTGAATCAAAGAAGACAGCTTTTACATCTGCTTTTATTCCTTCACATGTTGAGTTTGATGGAATGCCCAATACAAGATGGTGGAAGTTTGAGGATGGAAAGACAAGCTTTGGAAACGTTCAACCTTCTACTACAGACATTTCTCAATTATTATTGATGGAATTTGGGCTGGTATTTGCCAACGATTGGTTCGTTGTTCCTTTTAAATTGCCAATCGGATCTCTTGCAAACGTTGAAGGGCTGGTCGTAAAAAATAATTTTGGAGAAAACCTATGGATTGAACCTTCTGAAGAAGCCGGAGCTGATAATACAACCTGGAGTATGTTCAAACTATCCTCAGATGCCCAAAATAATACATTGCTGCTGGCTCCATCCGCCATGAAAGTAGACGAAGGAGAAGAGTTGGAAGAGATTGTCTTAATAAGAGATGAAATATCTAATATGGTATGGGGCATTGAAACACAAGTGCCGACACCAATTGGTGTTGGTGTTAAGGGTAGAGAGGCAGCCCTGCAAACTCGACTATTTCATGAAAAGATTGTACGTTTACAAACTTTGAAAAGCAACTGTGATTTTTACATTGCTTTGATAATAGCAATGCCCAACCTGGCAACAGGGCCTATTGAAACCAAATCAGATATTGAGGAGGAAATTTTCAATCTCATAAAAGACCTTCCGGATGTTGCTAATATTATTACAGATTTATCGGGCAGACTTGTTGCATTAAAAGAAAATTTCGAAGAGATAACAGAAGCATTGAATAAGGAAAACCCGGATATCAATTTTTTGCAAAGAGAGTTAAATAGTGAAATTGCAAATATGTATAATATTATAAAAACTGTAATCACCAATGTCTATGAAAATATTCCTGATAAAACTCCGCTGGAAGCAGCGATCATATTCTTTGAACGTAAACAGATAAATGGGTTTGCAGCACCGGTAAGTTATCTTGCAATGACAGATGTGCCCGAAAACTGGATACCGTTTGTTCCTGTTCATGTAGAAGGAAGTAACCGGGAAATTATTTTGCAGCGTGCATCAATGCTGCGAATCATTAATGGTGATACCGAACTGCCGAAAAAAGTAAAACCACTAACAAGCATATTGAGACAGGGAATAGAAGATCAGCCCAAACCTTCTCCATATTATATCAATGAAGAAGAAGTGCCAAGAGCAGGTGTGAAAGTATCACAGGCATTTCAACGTACCCGGTGGACGAGCGGGGAAGTGTATGTCTGGCTTGGCATGCAAAAGAAAACAGGAAGAGGGGAAGGCCATAGTGGGTTAGCTTTTGATCAGTTAATTGACGTAAGGCAATAGTTTTACTTACTTCACTAGCTATAAAATAATATAATTTAATAAGCTAAATTATTTTCAAATACAAAAATATTTAGTCGACTAATGATTTTTTTGATTTATTCAATTGATTGATTTGAATTTTTTATATCGTTGTTTTGTTCCTAGTTATTAATAGTAATTGATTTCCAAATTCTTCTTTTTATATCCCCACCTTTATTCAAATTCAGATATTGATTTTTATGATCAAGTTTTACATTATTTTAGAAGTTTAGTTTAATTCAGATTTTTGATTAATTATCTCACAATGCAGAATATAATTTTTGTAGGGGTTGGTTATTTATTTTTAAGATGTTTACCCTATGTTTACCCCAACCTAAAAATAAAATTTTTACTTGTTGATAATAAGAGTGTTACAATTAAAACTTGTGACCTCGGAGAGACTCGAACTCTCGACCCGCTGATTAAGAGTCAGCTGCTCTACCAACTGAGCTACGAAGTCATTTTACAACTGAGCTGCAAATACAAAATCGGATTGCAAAAGTATATTTTTCCGGCTATTTTGAAAGCTCTCTCAATGCTAAAAATGCCATCAGCCCCATCCCGGTTTCCAAAGCGCGTTCATCAATATCAAATGTGGAAGTGTGAACAGAAGAAGTAATCCCCCTGGCTTCATTGCGCGTACCGAGACGATAAAAGCACGCATTAGTTTGCTGCGAGTAAAATGCAAAATCTTCTGCTGCCATCCAGATGTCGAGATCAAGCACATTTTCTTTTCCGAGATATTCTTCTGCTCCTGCACGCGCAGATGCGGTAATTTTTTCTTCATTGATCAGTGCCGGATAACCGCGCTCGATTTTACATTCACATCGCCCTCCCATGCCTGAGCAAATACTTTCAGCTATTTGAATTATTTTTTTGTGCGCCTCAGCCCGCCATTTTTCATCCAATGTCCGAAAGGTTCCTTCAAGATAAACAGCATCAGGGATTACATTGGTAGCCCCGTTTGCAATTACTTTCCCAAATGATAATACACTTGGCGTTGTAGGATTGGAATTTCGGCTGACTATTTGTTGCAAGGCAACAATCATATGCGAAGCAATGAGAACAGGATCAATATTCAGGTGAGGCATTGCACCATGTCCTCCCTTTCCGTATACAGTCACATAAATTTCATCAGTGCTTGCCATATAGATACCTTTTCGAAAACCCACTTTGCCGGTTTCAATCAATGGCATTACATGCTGGCCGAATATGCCTGCAGGTTTTGGATTTTCCAGTACTCCTTCTTTAATCATCATGGATGCACCGCCCGGTAATTTTTCTTCTCCCGGCTGAAAAATTAATTTTATCGTTCCTTCAAATTCATTTTTCAGAGAATTTAAAATTTTTGCAACACCAATCAATGAAGACGTATGCACATCGTGCCCGCATGCGTGCATGACTCCTGCATTTTGTGATTTGTACGGAACATCATTTGTTTCCTGTATCGGCAATGCATCCATGTCACCACGCAGAGCAATCGTTTTTTTTGAAGGATTTTTTCCTTCTATTAAAGCAACCAATCCTGTTTTTGCAATTCTTTTTTTTGATGTAATTCCGATTGAATTTAATTGCTCTTCAACATATGAACAGGTTTGAAATTCATTGAAAGAAAGTTCAGGGTGCTGATGAAGATGTCTTCTTATTCCAATAATTTCTTTGTGATTATCAGAAGAAAGTTTTTTAATTTTTTCTTTTATGTCCATAACATCAACAAATACGTCACTTGGCAAATATCTGATTAAATTAATAAAAGTGCGAATGAAATGAAAAGGTAAATATTATTTGGAAAATATAATAAGTACAAATAGTTTTAAAAATCCAAACCTAAGCTAAGATAAAAAATGGGTTTTGTTCTCCACTCACCATCCTCATAACCCCAGCCCCAGTCACCTTTAAGAAAATATCCGAAGATACGGCTGCGCACGCCCACTCCGTAACCGGCAACTATAGGTTCGATCTGTTTATAGAGGACAACTGTAATGGGGTTGCCCGGAATAGTTTCAGTGTTCAGTGAATTATCTTTTGCATAAGGATCAAGGCCCGACCATGCCGTTCCTATATCGCCAAATCCAACAATCTGGAAATTACGGATGAAATCAGAACGAATGGGTCTGCGGAACAGGTACTGAAAAACAGGAATGCGCAATTCACTATTGAAAAGTGCAAAGCTGTTTCCATTACGGATGTTTTGAATAAATCCACGCATAGGAGTGGCAACAGTTTGGAATGCATAATTCTGTGACGGATCAATATTGATGCTGTAATCAAAATTGTCAGCCGGAACAATAGCATTGTCTGCAGAGCCAAGATAATAAATCAATTTCAGATCGCCCACTGAGGTGCTTGCTGATAGCCGGTTTGCCCATATGATCTGGCGATGAATCTTGGTATAAGTCCTGAGATCAAATCCGAAAACAGACATAAATGTTTTTTTACGATCCACCTGCCTGAATGCTTCAGCAAAAATTTTGTAGCGTATGCCATTTCTTAAATTCAATCCGCGTTTTCTGGTGTTGTCAAATACGTATTCCAGTTTTACGCTACCCCAGTTTTCATAAAAGTTAGGAAATTGCAATGCATTGATATCTGTTGATTTTAGAACAGTACGGTCATGACGATAAGAAACTGTTCCTCTTAAAGAGGTTAAATCATTGAAAGGATATTTTAAAACATATTTTAGTTCATGAGTATGCACTTTGACAAATGCAAAACCCAATGCAAATTCTCTTGCCTGCCTGTAAAATACAATCTGCTTATCAATTCTTTTTTTAAGGTTTTCATAGCTCAGTAAATATTCATTGCTGTTAAGATCACCGGATAACCTGAATCCACCGGTGATTTTATAATCATTCATCAGGTCATTGATCCCGATTTTAATCAGTCCCGTAAGTCCCGGGTTAAAATAAACGGCACCGCCTGTGAACGTTTGGTAAGTTGCATTCAGCAACTGGTTGTCGAGCTGAAGTATAAAATAATCTGAAGAAAATGCAGGATCATAATTTCTTTGCTTGGGTAATATATATTCACCCGAATCTTTTTTTACAACAGGGGTGACAATTGTAATGGTAGAATCCATCAACTGTTTATTCGTGTCTTCTGCTTTTTCCTGGATTTTCTTTTTCTTTCTCGGGAATTCACTCTGGAAAACATAATTATTAATATCAATTTTATTGGAGTCCTGTTTTTCATTTTCTTCAAGATGAATCACACCTGAATTGATCTCCGGCAATGAATCCGGCTGCAGCGTAGGTGGTGTTTTAATTTCTGTAAGCGATTTACTTTTCTGATCGTAAAACGGAGTGGGTGACGGTGCATTCAGCATGGAGGTTTTTTCAAAAGCAGGATTGGGATTCACAAACATCCTGTATTTTCCCTGTGAATAAATCACCTCGGTATATTTTGTTTTTTTATAGTTAAGGTCGTGCTCTTCAATATTTCGTGCATAATCTGTTTGCGGAAAAGTTTTTACAATATAACGGTAGTGTTCAGTAGTATCAATAAAACTAATCACGCTGTCTATTGTGGCATTATAGCGATTGTTAATTCCGTTTTGATCACTCAGAAAAGAAAACCGCGATGAATCAATAGCTATCGGTTGAAATTCATTTGCCAGGGGAGTGTTTGTAACGCGTTTTAAAATGCTGGATCCTGAATTGCTCTCATACAGAAAAATATCAAAAGTTGGTGAAAGAACGGGTACTCCTTTATTATTGTCAGTTCCCAATGAATCACTTAACCGGTCAGAGCTGAAAATAATAAATTTTGACCCCATTACAAACCGCGGATTCAGATCATCATAAATATCTTTTGTTACCTGCTGGTAAGTCCTTGTACGTACATTATAAATATAGATGTCCGATTGCCCTTTCTGCACACCTGATAATACCAGGTTTTGGCCATCATCTGAATATGAGAAATCAAGGACTTTCTCAAAGTAAAAAAACTTGTTTTCTTCTTTCTTCTTTTCGGCAACATTATAATAATCAAGATACACTTTTCCTTTTTTCTCTTTCATGACAGCAAGAATTCTTCCGGAAGGATGCCATGCAAGTAAAGGGAACGATAAATCATTTTTTTGCTCGAGGGATTTATAGCCACCGCTCAGGATGCGTTTTTTCTTTTTTTTCTGCAAGTCGTATAACCATACGCGATACTTTCCAATGTCATTTGTTACATAAGCGAGAGTAGTTCCATCCGGGCTGATTTTCACCTGTGAATAAATTCTGTTTTTCCTTGGTTTTGCAATCACGGGATCGCCTTTCGGCAATGAGCGGCTGTTATCGGCATTCAGGTAAAGTTTCTGATAATAAGCAAGCCAGTTAGCAGACAACTCGCTCAGCGAGCTTCCGATTACATAAACATATCCGCTCTCAATGTTCCTGTTGATGCGCGTCATATAAAGCAGGTTGGAAACCGAACCGGGGCCGTATGTTTCCACCGTATAATTCCACATGGATTTGCCGGCAAAAATTTCTTCGTTATCAAGCATACGGTTATACTTTCGGTATTTATTGGAAAGTATTCCATCACGCATGCGATTATCATCTTCAACGGTCCATCCGGATGCAACATAAGATACAAGGCCATCCACATACCATGAGGGAAGATTTAACAATACCGCACTTTGAACACGGTCCTTCACGTTGCCGCCATACATCAGTTGTTCGATCAAAACTTTTGCAACCCCGGCTCTCAGCTCCTGCCGGAAATGTTCGTGGTTACCATCAAAATATATGAGCACTTTATTTCCGAAAATTTTTGTCATGCCGCCAATATTCCCTTCCTGCTCATCGCCTTCAAGCCCGATGTTGGTTTGTTTCATATCGGAAAGCTTGTTGAAAATTATAAACTGAATGCGCCCGGATGTTTTATAATCAAAAAGTTTTTCAATGTCCTCAATGTCTTTATCCCCGGTTTTGCCCGCAAAGGCGGCAAGCTCCTGTCCGCCCAAATAAAAATAAGTGTCAAAATTTTTGAAGCGGTAAAATGTCCATAAAAAGTCATTGTATTGAACCCTGTTTTTACCGAATGTTTGCTGAGAGCCCTGGTAGAACTGTGCTATAACGCGTGGAGGTACTGAAATCAAAAAGCAAAATGAAATCAGAAAAATCTTTTTAATCATAATGAAAATAAATTTTTTTCTACAAAATTAATAATGCGAATTTAACGAATTTTAAGTAAAGCCGGTATGCAGATCGTGAATCCAGGCTCTGTTCGAAAGAACACATTTAGCCTGTTTTCAATTTCACGTTGCTACATTTTGATGTGATAAATTTTTTGTAACATACAGAATGCCCGAGGCGTCATACTATTGTTCTTAACATTTAAACTCCGGGATTAACTTTCGCTTAACAAAGTTTAACCATTCATTAACGATAACTAAAAACTATTGAACACATTTTTGCATCAAATATTATTAATCAGTTTAAAAACTTAAAAAATGACTATTTCAAAAAATTTCAAATCCTTATTTGCGGCAGCATTCTTATTCCTGCTTGCTGCGTTGATCATTCCATTTAACATGTATGCGCAAAATGCCATTAAAGGAGACGCTACAGATGAAACCAAACAGAAAATAAATGAACTGAACCAAAAAATGGCAGAAGCATTTCGCTCAGGCGATATGGTTAAAGTGTCAGAATTCTATGCGGACGATGCCACTGTAATTATTCCCGGTGGTAAAAAGATCGAAGGAAGAAAAGCGATTTATGAATACCTGACCACGTTAAAAAATTCAAAAGATTTTAAATTAGAAGTGTCTGATGTAAATGGCAGCGGAAAAATTCTGTACCAAGTCGGAACAGTTACCTTCACTGCTGAGAAAAACGGAACTCCTGAAACGCACTCTTCAGACCAGGTGAAAGTGTGGAAACGCGGGTCCAACTGGGATTATAAAATTTCCGTAGATAGCTATAATTAGAGAGAAATCAGAAATTGAAAGATCATTTTTATCCTGCTTCCGGCTTCTAATTTCCACAATAATCTTTCAGGTTAATTTTAGTTTTTATTTTTCAGGTCAAAAACCCTCAAGCAAACGTGCTGAGGGTTTTTTTTATTTAAAATTTTTTGACGGGCAGCAAGTTTTACTCACTTTAATATAATTGAGTAACTTTATGTGCTTAATTAAGCATATTTGAAAAATTAAAATTTAATAACCATGGAAAACAAAAGTAAAATATTGTTAGCGCTGCTGTTTGGTGCAGCTGCAGGCGCTGTTTTAGGCGTATTATTTGCCCCTGATTCAGGAGAAAATACACGCAGTAAAGTTAAAAAATGGGCAGAAGACATGGAAGATGATTTAAATGCTGTATATGAAGATGCAAAAGAAAAAATGACAGAAATAAAATCCAAAGCAAAGAGTAAAGCAGAGGAATGGGCAGGTAAAACCCGTGAAACGGCCGAACACCTGAAAAATGACGCCAATTAATTGGACTCAAAATTAAATCTGTATTCAAGAAATAAAAACCTATGGAAGAAAATAAATCAAATATTCAAAACCTGGTTGACCACATAAAAGAATATCTTGAAGCAAGAATTGATTTGGTAAAAACCGATGCTGCAGACAGGTTTTCGTCTGCGGTTTCTTCAATTGCTTCAATATGCATTATAGTAGTAACAGGATTGTTCTTCCTGTTTTTTATAAGCGCAGGATGTGCATGGCTAATAGGTCATTATTCAGGTAATGCAGCCATCGGTTTTTTCTCTGTCGGAGCATTTTATTTACTGGTTTCAATAATAATTTATGCGAAGCGGGATACGTTGATAAAAATTCCTGTAATTAATGCAGTTTTAAAACAGCTGACTGATGATAAATAAAATATCAAATATTTCTGAGCTTCGTGCCGAACAAGTAAGGCTGCGATTAAAAATCAATTCGCTGGAAGCGGAAATAAAAAATGATTTTGAAAAAATTAAACAAAATATTAACCCTTTTCATTTTCTCAAAACCGGGGACGCAAAAAAGGAAGGCAACAATTTTATTAATGAGCTTTCCGGTTCGGCCCTTGCCTTTGGGTTGGATTTTTTAATTACCCGTCTTATATTTAAGAAATCCGGCTTCATGAAAAAAATGCTGTTGTCTGCGCTTATTCAGTTTGCAGGATCAAAAATGCTTGCCGGTAAATCCGGTGCAATTATCGAGGTAATAAAAAATTTTATTGAGAGGTTGAGAAAAGGCGATAAAGAGCAAACGTATACGTATGACAGCACAACTGCCTCGGATGAATATTAAAAACGATTCCTGCGTGCTGAATTTTTTGTAGGCAAAGAAATTTTCCAAAGTCAAATTTGATCTGACCGCATTCCCGTTCAGCTTTTTTGACACTGTAAATCCTGCTATGTAAATATTTCTAATTTTACAGCGATCGTTTTTATTTCCATTTGAAAAATTTCTGAGTGAAAAGAAAACAACAGTCCAAAAAAGAAGACGTCACCCTTTCCAAAGCAAAAGCTGTTTTTCCGGAAGCGGATGCAAAATCTGTACGCCAGTTAAAAAAAATTCTTATCGGCATAATTGCTGTTTTTTCATTTGCGCTTTATGCAAACACATTGAACCATGATTATGCTGTGGATGACGGCACGGTGATGCAAAATAATAAGATTGTTAAAAAAGGGATCAGCGCCATTCCTGAAATTTTTACAACCCGGTACCGTGCCGGTTTTTGGGATCGAAAAGAAAACTTGTATCGCCCGCTTTCATTGGTAATGTTTGCCATAGAGTGGCAAATTTCCCCGGAAAAACCATTTTTAGGTCATCTTGTAAATGTATTGTTGTACATAGGAACAGGTATTTTATTATTCATCACATTGACGAAACTGCTTCCCAAAAGTAATTTCCTTATCCCTTTTTTAACCGCACTTTTATTTATTGCTCATCCCGTACACACGGAAGTAGTCGCAAATATTAAGAGCCGTGATGAAATTCTTTGCTTCCTGTTTGTAATGCTCTCTATTAATTTTCTCATGGATTATACAAAATCGGCAAAAATTATTTCTCTGTTAACTTCCTTGTTTTGCTTTCTGCTCGCACTTCTTTCAAAGGAAAGTGCGATTACATATATTTTTATTATCCCGTTGATTTTACATTTTTTCACATCTTTTGATTTTAAAAAAATAGTACCGGTTGCATTCTTTTTCATAGGAGCAGCAGGAGTTTATTTATTGATCAGGGGTGCTGTGCTGAAAGGACTGGCAAGCGAAACGGAATTGCAGATTGTAAATAACTCGCTGCTCGGAGCCACGGATATTGTGACGCGTTTTGCATCCGCCATGAGCATCATGGGAAAGTACCTGGTGGTACTTTTTTTTCCGCACCCGCTTGTATTTGATTATTCTTATAACCAGATCAAAAATGTTTCCATTGCTGATTTCAGGGCGATCATTTCCATTGGAATTTATCTTGCCCTTTTTATGTATGCATTAAAAACATTTAAACAAAAGAACCCCATTGCTTTCTGCATTTTATTTTTCCTGATTTCCATTTCTCTGGTTTCAAATATTTTTTTCCTGATTGAATCCACAATGGCAGAACGATTTATTTATATGCCTTCATTCGGTTTTTGTTTTGCAATAATATTTTTATTGACCAAATCACTAAAAGCAGAAACCATCAAAAATACTGCAGGAGGTTTGACGGCCTTTTTTAAAAACAATTCAAAAATATTTTCGGTTACCGTTATCATCCTTATTTTATTTTCGTTCAAAACGATCAGCCGGAACGCTGACTGGAAAAATAATCTGACGCTTCTCTCGCATGATGTGAAAACTTCTTCTGAAAGTGCACGCATCCGCTATGCATACGGCAGCGCCATTCTTATTGAGCAGGCATTGAAAGAAAAGGATAAAGAAAAAAAAATGAACCTGCTCGATAAATCAATAGAGCAATTGGAAAAGGGAGTGTCCATACTGGATACGTATTCAGATGCTTTTTATCATCTTGGATTGGCGTATAAAGAAAAAGAAGATTATTTTAATGCAGTAAAAAATTTAGAAGCCGCGAGGAAAAATAAAACCTGGACGGAGGCGGATTTCTATATTGCTGCCGGAATTGCTTATGGTGGAGCAAAACAATTTGACAAAGCAATTGCTGATTTGAAAAAGGCATTTGAAATTGATCCCAAATCTTATGATGCAATCAATAACCTGGGGTTATATTACAGCGAAATGGGTGATGTTGCCAATGCAATAAAATACCTGAATAAATCAATTGAAATAAATCCAAAATTTGACAAAGCCTATTACAACCTCGGGAATACTTATGCAAAACAGGGTGATTACAATAAGGCGATTGAATTCTATAAAAAGGCGATTGCCATTGATCCTAAATACGAAGACGCTTATAACAACACGGGAAACAGTTATGCAGCCATGAAAGATTATGCGAATGCGATTACTTATTATAAGAAGGTTATTGAAATAAACCCTGCAAATCTCCAGGTACTAAATAACATTGGTGTTACTTATAAAATTATGGGTGACAATGAAAACGGGGACAAATATCTTGCAATGGTAAAAGCAGCATCACAGAAATGAGCAGCAGCAGAAAAAGCAAACCAGGAAGCAGCAGGGCAAGAAATAAAATTTATCAGTATGTAATTTTTTTTCTGCAACCTTCTTTTTATGTACTGCCTGCTTTAATTTTTTTTGGTTCGTGTGAGAGCAATGAAGCAAATCAAACGAATAAACCCCTGTACATTGATTTGAAATCATATTTTAATAAACAGGCTTCGGAATTAAATGCAAATAATTTCAGATTGAAAAAATTTGTTTTAAAAGACAAAGAGTCAGAAGATAAAATTTTTGATCACCCGAACTGGACGGAAGAATTAAAGCCGTTTTCGGAATGCGATATTAATAAACCATCATGGAAAAATTCCTATAGTATAGATTCAACCGGTGATTCCCAAACGTTATGCATAAAATACCAGGCAAAGGATTCCACGTTAAAAATAAAAAGTATTAACTTTTGCCTGGAGCATGACAGTATAACTTTTATCCGTATCGAAAAGAGAACTGATAACATGTACTATGGTTACACCACAACCTTGAATTATTTTCCGATGAAAGCGTATTCCATACAGAATGCTCAGAAAATTTCTTTTTCAAAAGAAGCAATGGTTGAAATAAAAGCTTTATTCTTACCGTAAAAAAATGAGTGTATTTTCTGCAATAGTGTTGGCCACGGGGATGTGGCGTGCAACATTAAGTTTACCGGGTGGTGAATTACCTTTTAATTTTGAATTGAAAAAGATTAACGATTCATACATCATTGAAATAATAAACAGCCAAGAAAAAATTTCAGTAAATGAAATTGCGTTTAAAGATGATTCTCTTTTTGCAAATCTTCCGGTCTTTGATTCAGAAATAAAAGTTAAGATCAGTCAAAATGAGATGAAGGGGGAATGGATAAATTATTCACGTAAGGAAAATAAAAGCATTCCGTTTAATGCTGAAGCAGGAATTAAATATAGATTTTTTGAAAGCAGGGAAAATCCTGTAACAAACGTTTCAGGAAGGTGGGAGGTAAAATTCAGCCCGGGAACAAAAGACTCGTCATTTGCCATCGGGATTTTTAACCAGGACAAAGATCACGTGACCGGAACTTTTCTCACTACTACAGGAGACTACCGGTTTCTCGATGGAATGATCGTTAAGGACAGCTTGTATCTTTCCTGTTTTGATGGCGCACATGCATTTCTTTTTAAAACAAAAGTGGAAGGGAGTAAGATGAAGGGAATTTATCTTTCAGGAAATCATTGGCAAGAAGATTGGGTTGCTGAAAGAAATGAAAAGATAGAATTACCCAATCCCGATTCCCTGACTTTTTTAAAGAGCGGATTTGATAAAATAAAATTTTCGTTTCCTGATACTGACAGCAATTTTGTCGCCCTTTCAGATAAAAAATTTCAAAACAAAGTTATTGTCATCCAGATCATGGGATCATGGTGTCCTAACTGCATGGATGAATCCATATTTTTAAGCGACTATTATAAAAAGAACAATTCAAAGGGAATTGAATTTATTGGAATCTCTTTTGAAAAAACAAATGATTTTAAGAAGGCTGTTTCAAATGTAAACAGAGTGAAAGAACGTTTAGGGATACCTTATACGTTATTACTTGCAGGAAACCGCGAAAATGCAAATAGTGCTCTTCCTATGTTGAACAAGATAATGGGATATCCAACCACAATTTTTATTGATAAAAAGGGAGCTGTTAGAAAAATTTATACCGGTTTTACAGGACCCGCAACAGGAAAATATTACGAGAGGTATAAAGACGACTTTGACAGGTTCATTACAATGCTGCTATCAGAATGAATTCGAAAAGGGGATTATTTTGATTTTTCGTACCAATTTTTACGGTATTCGCCCAAAACTTTACGCTTTTTGTAAATAAATTTCTATCTTGCATTACTTTTTCAAAAGGCGCATCCACATCACATTTAATAACCATACATAACCAAATAAATATATGAAAAAAATTTATCTGTTTGCTCTACTGCTTATAATACCTGGCTTTGTAAAAAGTCAATGCTCAACAACAAATGCTACAAGCTGTCAGTGCCCTCCCGGAGGCGGAACAAATTGTGACCTGGTTCCCGACATTTCAATAGCAAAATTACCTTTAAACCAAGCAAGTAATTACACGGAGTATCCACAGGATTGTAACCCGCCATGTGATGGTAATGATGGCAGATTACGTGTGGGGGTTTCCACTCCTATTATTGGATTTGGCCCTCTTGAAACAAGAGGAACTTCATTTTATGTTTGTGGAACTGATACGGTAGATGCCGGAACTATAGCAAACATTCCCTTAAGTTGTCCCGTCACTGGAGTTCCGCCACACCAGCTTATTAATCAAAGAATTTATCATAAGAATGGCAACACAATGAGTTTTACTGATCGTGCTGCAGGTTCGATGACCTACCATCCGACTCATGGACATCAGCATGTGGATGATTGGGGAATTTATACGTTAAGGCAAAGCAATGGAGACCCCAATCCTCTTAACTGGCCGGTTATCGGCACAGGATCAAAATTGGGATATTGCCTCCTCGATATTGGAGATTGTAACTCAAGCTCTGGTTATTGCACCGATTCTTTAGGGAATACGCTCAACAGCTCCAATATTGTGAATTATGGATTGGGAGGAGGAGATTACAGTTGTTCCAATACAGTTCAGGGTATTTCAAACGGATTTATGGATACTTATCACCAGGGATTAGATGGAATGTGGATAAATCTTCCTGCCGGACTATGCAACGGAACATATTATATCGTTGTACAGATTGACCCTTATAATTATTTTGTGGAAACAAATGAAAATAATAATGTGGTTGCCGTTCCGGTCACCCTGACTGAACAGTCTAACACACCAACAGCTATTATTACTGCGAATAAATACCAGGCCATTTGTTCAGGAGACAATATTGTTTTATCCGCAAATTACGGTTCAACCTATCAGTGGAGCAACGGTGCAACAACCAAGAGCATCACAGTTTCCACGGCCGGCACCTATACAGTAACCGTAACAGGTTTGTGCGGTACGGCAACATCGTCACCGTTTAATGTTTCAATCTTAAATGCAAATCCGCCTTCAACCAGCGGAGACATTATTTGTAAATCCGGTTCAGCATCCCTCACAGCATCCGGTACAGGGACAATTAACTGGTTTAATTCTTCCAGTGGGGGAAATTCGTTGTTTACCGGTAATACATATAATACCCCGGTTATCAGCAGCACGACTGCATATTATGCTGATGCAACCGTATCAGCAGGGTTTCAGCAACTTTTTTGTCCTCCTGCAGATAATACTTTCGGAAGCGGAGGTTATTTAGGCAGCGGCCAATACCTGATTTTTAATGTTCTTGGGAATTGTACTTTAAGCACTGTAAAACTGTATGCTCAGAGTGCCGGTAATGTTACCATACAGCTGCAAAGCTCTTCAGGTGCAGCATTAAACACGGCTGTGATCAATGTTTCTTCAGGCGAAAATACCGTTACATTAAATTTTCCTTTGACTGCCGGCTCAGATTATCGCCTGACACGCACAGGAACGTTTAATTTATACAGGGAAAACGCGGGCGCAAATTATCCATATAACATCAGCAGTTATGTTTCGATCACAGGCTCTTCAGCCGGTTCAGATTTTTACTATTATTTTTATAACTGGAAAATTATTACCCCCGGGCAAAATTGCACCAGCACAAGATCTTCCGCTACTGCCACTGTTTATCCATTACCTCCTGCTTCTATAACACCGAATGGCCCGACAATCTTTTGCAGCGGTGGAAGCGTGACATTATCTACAACATCAGCTGCCAATAAAACATATCAATGGAAGAAAGGTGGTGTGAATATTTCAGGTGCTACAGCATCTTCCTATAATGCAACAGCGAGCGGAAATTATAAAGTAACTGTTACAAATTCTGTGACCGGCTGTTCTAAAACAACAACAACCGGGACAGTTGTTACTGTAAATGCCAAACCTGCTGCAACCATTACCCCGCAAGGGCCTACTTCTTTTTGTGCAGGAGGCAGTGTGGTGCTTAGTGCCAATACAGGTACCGGATTAACATATAAATGGAAAAAAGGGGGCAATTATATAAATGGAGCTGTTTCTAATAATTATACTGCAATTACCGGGGGTACATATAAAGTGGAAGTGACGAATAGTAACGGATGTTCAACCACCTCATCCGGAATTGTTGTCACTGTTCCGTGCAGGGGAGTGAATAATGAGGGTGAAAATAATTTTTATTGTGAAGTTTATCCGAACCCTTCTTCAGAAAAATTCAATGTTTACATTCATGGAGATTTAAAAGAAAATTTCAGCATTAAAATCCAGGATATTGCAGGAAGAAATGTAGATTTTGTGCAGGAAAAAATTATTGCTGATCTGTTCAGCATTGAAGTGACAGGCAAGGGGGTTTACACAGCTGTTATTTCAAATGGAGAAATTCAGCAGACCATCAAGCTCATTAAAATTCAATAGTAAAAGCTTGGAATGTATTTTTAAAAAAATTATTCTATAAAACTTAACAAAGAAATTAACTTAAACTTATTAATATGAAAAAGTTTTATTTAGCTGTTATAACCATTTGTACAATGTTACCCGGGCTTGGGTATGGTCAATGTTCAACAACTAATGCCGCAGGTTGTCAATGCCCTCCTGGCGGAGGAACTAATTGTGATTTAGTTCCGGATATTTCAATTGCACAACTGCCGCTGACTCAGGCCAGCAACTATACAGAATATGCGCAGGTATGCAGCCCTTCCTGCAGCGGTAATGATGGCAGGCTTCGACTGGGTGTTTCCACCCCGATAATCGGATACGGGCCGCTTGAAACAAGAGGGACATCTAAATATGTTTGCGGAACCGATACAGTTGACGCAGGTACAGTTGCTAATATTCCTGCCACCTGCCCGATTACAGGCGTTCCGCCTCATCAGTTGATCAATCAGAGAATTTACCATAAGAATGGTAGTGTTATGACCTTTACTGATCGTGCTGCGGGGTCAATGACGTATCATGCTTCGCATGGACACCAGCATATAGATAATTGGGGAATCTACACATTAAGAACAAGTAACGGTAACCCCGATCCTTTAACCTGGCCCATCATTGGAACAGGAACCAAATTGGGTTTTTGCTTACTTGATATTGGAAGCTGTAACGGCAGCAGCGGTTATTGCACCGATTCGCTCGGCAATACTTTGAACAGTTCGAATATTGTGAACTATGGAATGGGCGGTGGTAATTATGGATGTTCAAATACCCTTCAGGGAATATCTAATGGATATATGGACACATATAGTCAGAGCCTGGATGGTATGTGGATAGTTATTCCTCCGGGAACTTGTAATGGCACTTACTACGTTGTTGTGCAAATTGATCCTTTAAATTATTTTGTTGAAACAAATGAAAACAATAATGTGATTGCTGTTCCTTTTACACTTACTAAGCAAAATGGAACTGTTCCGGTAATTACTGCCGGTGGCCCTACTTCATTTTGTGCAGGAGGCAGCGTAGTGCTGACTTCGTCAGCCGCATCTAATTACGTTTGGTCAACCGGAGCAACTACACAATCTATTACAGTAAATACTTCAGGTTCTTATTCTGTCACGGTTAATACTGCATCAGCCTGCTCCTCCACTTCCCAGCCCGTTACAGTCACGGTAACTAATTTAGCTGTCAGTGTGGCCCCCACTTCAGGCTCAATTTGCGCAGGCCAAAGCACTCAACTATCAGTCAGTCATAATGCAACAAATACTACCACTGTTCCTGTGCAATTCACTAACAATACACAGGTGTTTATTCCGGACAATAACGCTACAGGTGTGACTTCACCCGTAACAGTTTCGGGAATCAACCCCGCAACTTTAAGTTCAGGAATGATAGTGTCCGTTAAGATAAATATAACACATCAATATGATGGTGACCTTATTGTCTCGCTTATTTCTCCTTCGGGCAACCAGATTAACCTGAGTAACAGGCGGGGAGGAAGCGGAGATAATTTTACTAATACCATTTTCAGCATGTCAGCGTCAACACTCATTGCAAACGGAAGCGCACCATTCACAGGATCCTATATCCCTGATGGTTCTTTCAATTCATTGACAGGGAATGTAAATGGAACATGGTTGCTTAAAGTGGCTGACGTTGCTGCGGTTGATACCGGGAGGATTCGCAACTGGACGTTAACTCTCAATAATTTAGTTACAATACCACCAACCTTTTCATGGAGCTCAAACCCATCAGGATTTTCTTCAACATCTCAGAATCCAACTGTTTCTCCGGGAAGCACTACTACATATACTGTGACCGTTACCGGGGCAAATGGCTGTACCGGTTCCGGTTCAGCTACAGTCACTGTTAACCCATTACCCACAGTGACAGCGAACAATGTCAGCGGTTGTGCTGGTTCTGCAATTGCACTATCGGGAACACCGGCAGGCGGAACATGGAGTGTGGCAAATCCATATACCGGATCAAGCACCACTTATA
>Ga0134123_10000092_pt1 | contig 53660 bp, 42 predicted proteins | sample KB303_FD_96460 | JGI IMG/M metagenome (GOLD analysis project Ga0134123, IMG submission 96460) | Terrestrial soil microbial communities without Nitrogen fertilizer from Kellogg Biological Station, Michigan, USA - KB3-0-3 | ecosystem: Environmental > Terrestrial > Soil > Unclassified ...
AGCTAATCTTATTTCAGGAGCTACATTATCATCTTACACTGCAACTACAGGAGGAAGTTACAGGGTGATTGTTACAAATACTGTAACGGGTTGTTCTAAAACAACCACCAATGCAACAACAGTTGCTGTAAATGCTCTTCCAACTGCAACCATAACACCACAGGGACCCACGACATTCTGTGCTGGCGGAAGTGTGGTGCTTGCTGCCAATACCGGAGCAGGTTTAACTTACAAATGGAAGAAAGGCAGCAACTTTATTTCTGGAGCAACTTTATCCAATTATACGGCCACCACAGGGGGAAATTACAAAGTACAGGTTACAAACAGCAATGGCTGTGCTAAGACTTCGGGTAATGTTACCGTTAATGTCCCATGCAAAGAAGGGGAAGCAATTTTATCGGAAACTAAGTTAGATTTTACTGTTTACCCGAATCCTAATTCGGGAGAGTTCATACTTAAGTTTGCAAACAAACCGTCCGCTGCTGTTCAAATGGAAATGACCGATGAGATTGGAAAAATTGTAAAAAGATTTGAAACGAATGATGAGACGGTCGTGATTAAAGAATCAAATCTTGCAAAAGGAATTTATTGCGTGACAGCGCGAAATAAGGATGAATTGGTGATAAAGAAAATCAGTGTTGTGAAGTAATAAAAGTGTTTGTAAACCTCCCGGTTCTTTCGATTGCTGAATATTAAATGCAATGCATTGTGGATAAAAAGTCAAAATCACCCTTTTGCAGTATTGCTGACTTTTGTCCTTTTTTTTAATATTGCCGCTGCTCAGACCGAAGCGGTATTTTTAAATTTCAGTTAATTTGCAAAAATCAGATACCATGAAAAAAATATTTTGCTGCGTGTACCTGTTGTTAATTTTTTCAGATAGCTTTTGCCAGTTCTATGACAGATGCGGTCTCTCAGGCGGATACAATCCCAACGGACATAGTTGGATGGAATTAAATGATTTTCAAAATGACCGTTATGGCAATACCTTTAGAAGGATTTCTGAACACGATTGTTACAGCTGTTCATTAGAGCAATATATCTCATGGGGCGGACCCTCCGGATCAGGATACCTGGATTGGCCTTATGGTACAAATATTCAAATGTTTGCTGATGGGATTGACGACCTGTTTGTTTTCGGCACTATTTCCGTTTCGAATGCTGTGATTTTTGGAACTTCCTTCAGCTCCGGTCAGAAAGTACTGGTAAAATCCGGCAATACTTCCTGGGCTATGGCCACTAATGCGAATAGTGTTGCTGTCAATGATTCGGGATATTGTTTTATGCTGAGAGGCGACAGCATTAAGCTGTATTCTCCTGATGGGCTATTGCTGTGGGCGCGGGCGGGAGGCGGATCACAGATTTTTGCCAATAATAATTTGAGCTATATAGTAGGCACTGCTTCGGGAATTACGAAATACCGTAAAAATGGAACTATAGACTGGCAGTCATCTGTAACGGGCAGCTTTCGTGTGACGCCACATCATCATATAGTGGTGAAACAGGGAGGAACTGTTTATGAGCTGAGCACAATTACGGGACAGCTGGAATCTGTACATGCAGGTGCCGTTCAGGGATCTATATGGGACAATGATGGAAATACATACACTTACTCCGGCAATACTCTCACCAAACATGATTCTTCAGGTGTTGCGTGGACGACACATCTTATAGGAACTGTCTTTAAGTATGTCGGCCTGGATATGTATAACAATATTTATTTTGCCAATAATTATTTGTCCCATACTCAAAACAGTTATGGTGAATGGACCAATCCCCCGATACAGTTATTTATACCACCCACTTTATTTATTGATCCCCCTCCGCTGGATGGTTCTAACTGGGGTTATTATGCTGCCTATTCAGGCAGGATTAACCAGCAAAATAAATTAAATGTAAAGCTTACCACAGGCGATATAAAAGCAGTCTGTAAAAAATCAACTACGCTCGTTCCGTTTACGGTCAGTCAATTCCAGGTTGGTTTTGAAGACGGTTTCAGGGCAGAATTATCTGACGCATCAGGAAGTTTCGATAATCCGGCTGTAATTGGTACCGGTTTGATCTCGCCAATATCTGCCAATACACCTTTCTTTAATATGTCCGGCAACAAATACAAAATCAGGGTGGTTGCAAATAACCCTGAAGTTACAGGCAAGCCAACTAAAATTACACAATTTGCATATCCGCCCGAAGGCAAAATATCAGTTTCGCAGGTGTTTTTTCCTTATAGCGGGAGCAATGAGCCCCGCTGTTGTGCACCGGCTGTTTTAATTGCATCTCCCGGAAATTATGTGTATCAATGGTATAAAAAAACATATGGCATAAACGGTTATCAATCTGTTTATAACTATAATGACACCCTTATTGTGAGCAGCAGCTCGGGTGACGGATATAAAGTTATTATTACAGATACAGCAACGGGATGCCCTTCAACAGGATACAAGTCATATTTTTATACCTATTACGGAGTTGCCCGACCTGATTTTTATCTTCCCGACTCAGTTCCGTTGAATAACGGTGCGGTAGATCTTTCATCAGGATTCGGTGGCGGCTTTACCGGTACTGGCGTTTCAGGCAATAAATTTTATCCCGACTCGGCAGGCACCGGGCTCCATAACGTTCAATGGCATACTTCCGACCCGGCCACTTGTTTTTCAACCGCTGATACCAGTAAATCTATTTATGTGCGCAGTAATATGAAGCAAATTGCACCGGTACACATCACACCGGTGAAAAACAACTACTGCGCGTATGACACTGTTGTGGTGAGTTTCTCCTACGACTCCGCTTTATTTAACGCAGGAAATATTTTCAAGGTCCAGTTAGGAACTTTAGATAATTACGGAAACTTCAATATTATTTTTTACAATTTAGGTACAGGCACATCTTCGCCAATTACCTGTGAGATGCCGTCTGTTTACTTTTCGCCATACGGTATGACGCTTTATCGGCTCCGGGTAATTTCCACCAGCCCTTATTTTAAGGGAGCATATAACTATGAAGGAGGTTTTACAATAGCAGGTCCTGATGATGCGGCCCTTACTGTTGACGGAAGCAGCACCGACTGTGGCGTTGTATTTTCAGTGATCAGCCTTGCAAACGGATCGTTAAATTCACCGGTATATTACTGGCATCATAATAACCAGGTGATAGTGGATTCCGTTATTCCCGGAGCAGAAGGTTATTTAAGCATTCCTTTCACCAGTGGATCATCCTTTATTGTAACTGAACCGGGAGATTATTCTGTCGAAATTGTCAATCAATTCGGATGCAAAGCATTTTCAGATACTATTCATGTGGCACCATCCGCCACTATAACTCCACAGGGACCCACGACATTCTGTGCAGGTGACAGCGTTGTGCTGAGCGCCAATACCGGGACAGGACAGACTTATTTATGGAAGAGATACAATGTTAATATTCCGGGTGCAACGAATGCTGATTACACTGCCACACAGGAAGGAACGTATAAAGTGCGTATCACGGATAGTTTTGGCTGTTCGGAAACATCTGATACTATCAATGTTTCTGTTCCCTGCCGTAAAAGTTTGACCGGTGCGGAAAATACGGATGCATTTAACGTAGTGGTTTTTCCGAATCCTTCAAATGGTGATTTTATTTTTGAATTTTCAGGGCCGGGTTCCGAAAACATTGAGATTAAAATACTCGATATTGTGGGAAAGACCATATTAACAGAACGGGTAAACGGCCTGGATTATACAATTAAAAGCAGGCAATTAAATGCCGGAATTTATTCAGCTGTAATCACTGAAGGTGCGGATCAAAAAGTGATAAAGCTGGTGAAAGCAAACTTTTAGGCTTGCTTTGCTTCATGCGTTGAGAGTTAGGTAGCTGCTATGCCGTTAATTCATTCACTACGCCATTCATCCTTCCGGTTCGTGCTGACATACACAGGGGCGAAATAGATTATTTTTTCAGGTTCAATTTTTAATGAGGGCCTTAATAATCTGTTTTTTAAAAACAACTCCTCATTTACTCCCTATGAGTAAAACAGGTTTTAACTTTTTTCAATGCCGGCAACTTATTCTTTACAAATTTTTTCATTACATTTGAAGTGTAGTACTTTGGCATAATCGGCCAATTATTTATAAAATCCTTTTAATTTAATTCCCCTCATGCAAAGGATTATTGATTTTCTGTCGGATGCCTATAAATCAAAGCTTGATGATATTTTTTTCACAGGCGTTCCGGAAGAAAAGTTCGCTACCTGTAATAATTGTGTAATGGTTTGCAGGGACAAATCAAAAACTAATCTGGCTTTCAAATCCTTTAATCCTGGTTTAAAATGCTGCACCTATCATCCGGGTTTACCCGCGTATCTCGTGGGGAATATACTTGCTTCTCCGGAGCCGGAATTGGATAATGGAAGGAAATTAATGAATAATAAAATAGAGAAGAAAATAGGAGTAACCCCAATGGGCATATTTGCTCCCAAATTATATAACTTAATTTATAAGCAGGGACATAAAAATGGATTTGGAACCAGCGAAAAATTACTCTGCCCGTATTATAATAAAGAGGAAAATAATTGTAATATCTGGAAATACAGGGAGGCTGTTTGTTCAACCTATTTTTGCCGGCATACAACCAATAATAAAGGGAAAGATTTATGGATGTCCATAATGAATTATCTTAAAATGGTTGAAAGGAAAGTATCAGAGTATATTTTATTGAATACAGGTTTCAGCGATATAAAATTGATTCAGGCCTATGTGGATTCATTATTAAATTTTGAAGAGGATCTGACCGATTGGGAGATCGATGAGAAACCAATGCCGGCAGATCAGCAAAAATTGTTATGGCAAAGTTGGTATGGTAAGGAGAAAGAATTTTATATGAAGGCAGCAGAGCTGTTTAATTTAATGTCTCCGCAGGACCTGGTTCAAATTCTCGGAATAAGTCATACTACCATGTCTGAAGAAATCAAAAAGAATATTTCAAAAACAATTTTTTTGCCTGAAATACTGGAAAAAAATAAAAATCTCGAATACCTGACTGAAGTTCCCGGTTATTATTCTGTTTTAATGAAAAATTCTGATCAGAAATTCCAGATACCTGGCGTTCTTGTTGATCAATTTGATGGTAAAAAAACTTTGAAAAACATATTAAAAGAATTAGACGATGTTCATGGAATCGAAATTGACGAGGAATATCTTTTCACCCTTTACAGCTATGCGGTTTTAATCGAACCGGTATCGAAAGCCATTTAACTTTTATCATGAACACCCGGTTCGATTGCGCAGGCTTTTATTTGCGGGTAAAAAAGTTTTCAACAGTACAGTAAAATACTTTTTGTTTAATTATATTTACATTCGGCATTCAAATATAAAAATCTGCTATCCCCGGCAGCTGGTTTATATTCTTTTTTTTCAGAATAGTAAATATGCTATCATGAAATTTTATTGAGTACGGTGGGCACAACTCACTTCTTAAAGCTATTGTTTATGGCAGATAGTGAAAAATTTGAAGACTTAATTGAAATTTTGGGTGGTGAGGAAAAAGTAAATGAGCTATATAGAAAGTACGGCTCTGAAAAAATCTCATTTGCCAGTGTGAAGAATTTTATCAAAGTTCGTAAGATCAAATTATTTCTGAAACAGAAAAAATCAATTGCGGAAATAGCTTCGAAAAGCTCTGTTTCAAAAATGACGGTTTACAGGTTACTGAAAAAATTCACAAAGCACAAAAAAAAGTAACCTGCATGTAAAATATCATTATGTTTGAAATAGTGCAGTTCTGTTTTTGTAATTGGCAGCACAAAATATAAATTGGGTAAGGCCCCGGAGTATGTTTAACAGTTTTCCTTTTTTTCAGCAAACAGACAGTAATGAATGCGGTGCAGTTTGCATCCAAATTATAGCTGCATATTACAAAAAAAATATTCCCCTTCCAAAAATCAGGACAATAAGTAAGCTCGAGAGAGAAGGAATATCTGTCAATAACCTGGCGGCTTCACTTGAAACATTTGGTTTTAAAACATTGTGTATAAAGGTGACGTTGGAAAACTTCAGAGAAAAATTTAAAATTTTCCCTGTCATTGCTCACTGGGACGAAAGACATTATGTCGTCATTTACAGAACCACTAAAAATTACGTTTATATTTCAGACCCCGGCATAGGGAAATATAAATTGACTTATGAAGAATTTAATAAACATTGGGTGCGGCACGGTAAAGAAGGAGTGTTAATTTGTGCCGAACCTACAGAGCAATTCGAAGCTTTAAAAGAGGAAAAGCCTGTAATCAGCATTTTTCATTTGATTCAATTTATAAAAAAGTATAAATTTTATAATTCGTTATTGCTGGTTGGAATGCTGTTATCAAGTATGCTCCAATTGGTAATTCCATTTACCACTCAAATTATTATCGACTATGGAATTAAGTTTAACAATAAAAACTTAATCATTTTAATTCTTATTGCGGAATTTGCACTTTTTGCAAGCGGGTTACTGATTGAATTTTTACGTTCCCGTATTATGATGCATGTGGGGACCCGGATTAATGTATCCATACTTTATTCTTTTCTTAGTAAAATCATGAAACTGCCGATTGCCTACTTCGATAAAAGGCGAAGCGGTGATATTTTACAACGAGTTTATGATCATAACAGGATTGAAGTTTTTTTAACTTTTACAGCGTTAAACACCATCTTCTCTTCATTGACGCTTATTGCATTCGGAATAATTCTTTTCAAATACAATTTCAGCTCCTTCCTGATTTTCATATTATGCACTGTATTTTCACTCACCTGGATAGCCTTGTTCCAGAAAGCAAGAATGAAGATTGACAACAAGCGTTTTGAAATTATGTCCGTTAACAATTTTCAGCTGATACAGTTAATTTATGGTATCCAGGAAATAAAAATGAACGCGATTCAACACATAAAAATGGAAGAGTGGGTTAAAACACAGATCAGCTCATTCGATGCAAACTTAAAAGGTAATTTAATTGACCAGGTTCAAAGTTCAGGCAGCTCGGTTATAAACGAGGGAAAAAATATCATCATTTCTTTTTTTATTGCTTATTCAGTTATCAATGGATCTATGACAGTGGGAATGATGGTTGCAGTATTGTACATAATTGCTCAATTGAATGGCCCTATCAGTAATTTGCTTTCTTTCATTCATGGATACCAGGATGCCAGGTTAAGCCTGGGAAGAATCGGAGAAGTTTATGAATTGAAGAATGAGGATGAAACAGAATTGGATGAAATCAAAACAACGGGTGACATTATAATTAAAGACCTGGATTTTAATTACGGAGAGTATAACAGTAAATTCAGTTTAAAGAAAATAAATTTCAGGATTCCTTATGGAAAAACTACCGCCATTGTAGGAGCGAGCGGGTGCGGCAAGACGACTTTAATGAAGCTATTGCTGAAAATTTATCGTCCTGTTAGCGGAGAAATTTATATTGATGATGCTCCGCTCGCACAAATAAGTGCAGAATCATGGAGGCAGAAATGTGGTGTAGTTATGCAGGATGGTTATATATTCCAGGGAACAATAAAATATAACATCTGTTTTGTTGAAAACGAAAATACCCGGCTTCTTCAAACAGCCATTGAAATTTCCAACTGCACTGAATTTATTGATCAGTTACCTTCGGGTTTAGAAACAAGAATTGGATTTGACGGGATAAATTTAAGCCATGGCCAAAAACAGAGAATTTTACTTGCACGGGCATTGTATAAGAATTCGCTGTATCTTTTTTTAGATGAGGCAACAAGCTCTCTTGACACCAAAAATGAAAGAGAGATTAAAGAAAAGATAGACCTTCTGGGCAATGGGAAAACAAAAATAATTATTGCGCACCGGTTAAGCACCGTTCAGAATGCAGATCAGATCATTGTGATGAATAATGGTGAAATTATTGAATACGGAGATCATGCAAGCCTGATAAATTCCCGTAAAACCTATTTCCACTTAATAAAGGATCAATTGGAATTGAACTATGGATAAAGAAAATACTTTTAATTCTCCTTCCATTTTTAAAAAAATACCTTTGAGAATAAGCGTATATACTTTTATAATTTATCTCCTCATAATTAGCCTGTTTGTTTTCCTTATAAATTTTATAAAAGTGAATGAGGAATTGGAGCTTAAAGATTTAACAAAAAATTATTCTGATAAAATAGTTTTTTGTTTAAATGCGCAAGAATTGAAATCTGATGACTATCACATAAAAGCTTTAAAACTTTCTAATATCAAAAAAAATGAAACTGTATCAATTCCTTATAATACTTTGAGCGGAACGTTAAAGGATAATTGTTTTACTTTTAAGAATAACGAAACAACCAACATTGAACTCTTCAAAAAATATCCTGGTAGTGATAAGCAGTTTCTTGTGGTGAGCTTTACGGTTTGGGATATTCTGAGATTCTACTACGATATTTAATTACGTATGAAAGTCCTGCCTTATATTCTTTATAGAACGACCAATAGAAGTTATGATGAGCTTTACAGCCTTAATTTAACTGAAACTATCAATCTGTTGCAGCAATACAACAGCGATTTGGCACAATTTCAATCAGAAGTTAATTTATTTACTGAAACGCTTTTTTCACTCATAAATGCTTGCCAAAATGATAATGAGAGAAAAATTTTCATAAACGTGAAGAGGGATATTCATAACCACAGAAGTTTAAGACAGGCAGAAGTTTCAAAAATACAGAACGGAAATAATTCTTCATTGCATAATTTACTGGAGTCGTATACACGGAAAAAAAGAAATTTAGATGATTCCCTGGAAAAAATTTCCGGTTTATATATTAATGAAACCGAAGATGTAAGAAAACAATTGATTTCCCTTTCTGCCGAAGAAATTTTTAAGCAGGGAATTGTATTATCAAGCGCTGATATTTTTCACTCGCTTAACAATTATATTAAAAATGAAAAAAAACTAAGTTCAAAAAAGCAATACCAGGTTGAAAACGGCTTAATAAAATACCTGAGCCGCTTTTATGCAAAAACATCCCCTTTCAGCACGTTTACTTCCATAGGGTTGCTAAAGCTAAATGCTGCCGGAGAAAAATACGTTCCACTGGAGTACCCGGCAAAATCATCCGCCTTGAAATCTTTCGTATCGGTGAATAATAATATTTATCTGCTCTTTAAAAGTCACCTTGTCAATCATGAAACATTAAAATATAAAATTCCCCTTAAACTCAATCCGACTTTAGTGATAGAAAATGGAAAATACGTTTTCCTGACTAACAATTATTTTAACGTAGAATCGATTCAACGTATCAGGTTAAATCCATTTATGAACGCTATTGTTGCCTGTTTTGAAAAATCGAAGGATGCAAGCACAAATACCATTGTACAGGTACTGCACGAAAGGGATGAATTTGATAATACTGAACAGGAAATAAGAGAATATATATGGCACCTGGTAAATACAGGTTTTTTTGAATTGGATCTCAAAACATCCGGCCTGGATCCCAACTGGATTATCTCACTGAAACATTTTCTGTGTAATTATTTAAAAGAAGACAATAGTTCTGTTAAAGAATTATCAGAGTTGATTGATTTGTTAATTGAAGGCTCAAAAGAGATTGAGAAGGCTGGTTCAGCAGACCGGTTTATAATTATAGACAGGATTTACAATGCTCTTTCAAAAATATTTAAGCTATCAGAAAAAAAGGAAGTAAGATCGGCATCGAAGGTACTTGCCGGTCAGAGCGAGGAAGCCGGTCCCATGAGCGATGATCATCCTGAAAAATCATTTTTACTTAAATACGATTTACCGATAGATATATCTCCTGAAAAAATATTTTTTGAAGATACTTTAACAAGCAAAAACTATTCGCTTTCCGGCAGCTTTATCAATGATACCTGCTCGAAGTTGAAAGAACTTTTTGAACATCTCTGGATTTTTGAACCCAATAATGAGGAGAGACAGGTCACATCCGATTTCTTTATAAAAACGTATAGCGAAGAGGCTGTCGTGCCGGCATTAAAATTTTATGAGGATTTTTACGCATTTTATCTCCGGGATAAACCGGCAGAAGAAAAAAAAACGAGCAAGGCCGGTTCTTACTGGTCAGCACTCTCCAGGAAATGGACACAGGCATTTTATGATTATGTAACAGCTGATCGCTTGTTAAATAAGGATAATGTATGCTTTAATCTCGAAGATTTAATTACTGTTAATCGAAATGTTGAGTTGGAGGTAAATAAAAAATACAATACCTCAATAGGCGCATTCATACAGGTGTTCACCGGTGAAAATAAAACAGAAAGTTGCGTTTTGAATGCAGTATTTTGCGGTTTCGGAAAACTTTTCAGCAGGTTTCTTTACGTGTTGGATACAGACCTGATGTCAAGCATCAGAGAACATATCAAAAATACTTTGCCCGCTGATATACTCACGTGTGAGACTGCCGACACTTCAGTTATGAATGCTAACATGCATCCGGCAATTATGGATTATGAGATCACCATGCCGTTTGGCAACTCGATTTTACCAGAGGAAAAAAGAATACCCATCAGCCGTGTGTTGATTAAGTATGACAAGGATACGCATGAACTGAAGTTAATGGATAGCATTACAAAAAAAATAATTTATGTTTATTATCTCGGGTTTCAGAGTTTTGATTACCGTTCAAAATTATTTCAAATGCTTATTCCTTTCTCGAATTTCAAGCAGCCATTGATTTACACATTTACGGAGATGGTAAATACAAAATTCGACAAGGTCAATAATATCACCGATGACGCCCCCATCAAAATAAAACCGCGAATAACGTACGAAGATACAATCGTAATTCAGCGAAAAACAATAATTGTAAGCCAGGCAAAATTACCGCCAGGTAATTCAAATTTAAACGATCCGGATTATTTTATTTTCGTACAAAAGTGGCAGCAGGAATTAAATTTACCCTCCATGGTCTTTGTCAGAATTATGCTGCCAAAAGATGATACCCGGCACCTTTTCGGGGACCATGACAGAAAACCACAGTTCATTGATTTCAGAAATGCATTTCTTGTTAAACGGTTTGAAAAAATCTGTTCAAAGGCAAAAAACGGGCTTGAGATCACCGAAATGCTTCCTTCTTACGAACACTTATTAAGTGACAACGATGAAAAATTTGTTACTGAATTTCTTGTTGAGTATTATTCATAATTTATATGAAAGCGCTGAAAAAGAAAAATAAAAGCTGGCTGAGTGTTCATATTTTCTACCATGAAAAACTGGATTTCCTTTTGATAAAAGGAGTGAAGCCGTTTATTGAAAAACAGCTGGCAGCTAAACTGGTAGAAAAGTATTTCTTCATAAGATACTATAAAAATGGTTCACACCTGAGGTTAAGGTTATATGGGAATAATAAAATTATTTACAGCAAAGTACAAAAACTGACTGAGAATTACTTTAAAAGATTTCTGCAAAAATATCCTTCCGGGCAACCTGAAAATCATAAACCGGGAAAAGATAACCATCATTTGTATCCCAACAATTCCTTATTATTTATGCCTTACGAACAGGAAATTGAAAGATACGGGAGTGAAATTGGTATCGGGATTGCGCAGGAGAGTTTTGAAGCATCCTCGACAGCAATTCTCGAGATATTAACGCAAACCGGAATGAATGCTCAGAACCATTTGGTTTCCGCTTTAAAGATGCACACCGCTTTTCTGTCTGCCATATTTGATAAGAAAACAGCAATTAATTTTTTACACTATAATATCAAAGTGTGGTTGCCGAAATTACTTCTGTTAAAAAAAAATAAAGAGCTGCTTCATCCCCTCAGTGAAGGTCACATACGGGCTGGTTATGATTTTATAGAATCACAATTTAACAGTCAGCCGGGCAAAGAAAGAATCCTCGCATTGATCCATACTGTCTGGCACGGTGTTAAAAGAAAAGAGGTATTTGAAGAGAATTGGTTAAATAACTGGATAGCAAGCACCAGGACTATTCACAGGAAAGTATCTGAAGGGTTTCAAAAAAAAATTCTCAGGTTAGAATTACTGTTTCCTCAATATCTGTTATCAGTGACTGAAAAAAATAAGTTTAATATCGCTCTTTACGACAGCTATGTACACATGACTAATAATCGTTTTGGTATTTTAAATTTTGATGAGCCGCTGATCGCTTTCTTTATTTTAAAATCGCTCACCACTTCCTTTAAAATTTAAGAAAAAAAGCGTAATGACAAAACAGGTATTTCATAAAGAAGTCATCAGGATAGCAGATGAAATTGTAGAGAAATCCGAAAAAGACGGAAATGGAATTTTCTGGAAAACCATGTCGTATGATGTAAAAACCAATGAAGTTAATCTGTTTGATCACCAGGATATATACGCGGGTACTTCAGGAATAATACTTTTTCTGCTGGAAGTGTATAAAGTAAGTAAGGATAAAAAATACCTGACCTGCTCGGAGGAGGCGGCTGATTGGCTGATAGGTGTTCAAAACGATAAGCCCCTGGAGCTGGATTGCATGCATACAGGAAACCTCGGTGTGATATATACTATATTCAAATTACACACTGTTTCTAAAAAAAAATATTTATTTGATGAAGGAAAAAAACTGTTAGTAAAAAATATTTCCCGGGCCCGCAAAATACAACCGGGGTTTGAATTATTAAACGGCCAGGCCGGGGTATTGCTCGCTCTGTTGAATATTATTTGCATTACGGGATTTCAAAAAGAAATTATTCCCGAAATAGAATATCATTTATCAAAAATAGTTGAAAGCACAAAAATTTATCGCCCCGGTGTATATTGGGATCTGTATAATAATAATGTTAAGCCGCTTTGCGGTTATTCACATGGAGTATCCGGAATAGCGTTTGTTTTGCTTGAATTATTTCATTTTACAAAGAACCCGGCTTATGCCAGCCTTGCGAAACTCGCTATGAACTATGAAGACTCGCAATTCAATAAGAAAAAAAATAACTGGCCGGACTATAGAGTCAATATTTACACAGAGGCTCAATTTACCAGGGTGGTAAATGAGTACCTGGAAGGAAGGTTTTCAGTTTTAAATCATCGCGAAGATTTTGTTGCATGGTGTCATGGTGCAGCAGGAATCGGGCTTATGCGTTCAAGGGCCAGCGAATTATTGGAAGCAGGAAATTTTAATAGAGCAATCAGGCGGGCGGTTTTTAAGACGGTCGCTTCACTTAAAACAAATTCGCAAAATCCCAATAACACAATCTGCCATGGAGATGCCGGGGCCGGACTATTTTTGTTATTTGCTTATAAAGCGTGCGAATCCAAATCTTTCTACAACAGGGCATATACCATAGCTGAAAATTTAATCCGGTTCAGGGAAAAACATGGGAAATATCATTCGGGGTTTTATACTTATGAAGAAGACTTTAGTCTTTTTTCAGGAAATGCAGGTATTGGATATTTTTTTCTTAAGACTCTTTACGGAAATGAAATTGATGATTTAATCAACTTTACTTTACCTGCGCGTTTTAAATTTAAACCGGATCTGCGCAATCATCATTTTTTAAATTTAAAAACACAACAGGTAGAAAAATATATATTTTCATCCAATTTCAACCTGCCGATTCAATTCTGTAATGCTGTCGGGATAAGCCGATTGAATCTGAAGGAAAAATCTGTCATTGCCGTTAAAAAATTATCTGCCAAAACCACTGGCTCCGCACAGCTGAATAATGAGCGGTTAAAATTTCAAATTCATACAGATAAACTTAAATACAAAATAAAAAATAACGCTGCAATAAAAGTAAGGCAGCAGGCTGCCGAAATTATGTCCGGTTCGCCATCAGCATATTCAGCAAAAATAAAATTTAAAAAATTTGGTTATGTCGGGCTCTTTCAGTCGGATTTTGATCTTTTAAGCAGTGAAGAAAATTTCGCTCATTCAGATCCTAAAAAATATTATTATGTTATGTATCCAAATGAAAATTATTCTTTTAATACCTTCAGAATTGAAGTCTTTGAATTTATATTGCTTAAAACTCTTTCCCGGCCGGTGAACCTGATTCAGCTTAAAGAAAGATTGGTTGAATTTAACAGCCAGTTGGAAAATATTGCAGGAATAGAGCGAATAATAGAAAAGCACCTGAACAATTTTATAAAAATCAGTTTGGTTTATAAAATTAAAAATGCCCGCTAAGGGAGCGGGCATTTTTTAATTGCTGTCAATCAGCAGGTTTTCGAACAACAATTTCCGGCAGATGTAATAGCCTTACAACATGAAGGACTAGAACCTCCGCAAGTTTTTGCAGCTACACAGGTTAATACCCCGCTTCCGGTTCCGCAGCATCCGGGAGGGCCGGTATCCGTTGTCCCGCCAAACAAAGTGTTCTTTAACTCATCAGGCAGGGTAGTTACAAAACTTTCTACCTGTAAGTCATCCAGGCTTAATTTAATTTTGTTTTTCATATTTTTAATAATTTTTGTTATTGCCTACTCTGGAAGGTTTTCGGCATACCCTATATTTTTAATTAATTTAAGAATATCTTTTCAAGAGGATTTATTTGTTTATAACATTGGGTTACAACAACTATTAATTCTTTGTGACAACCCTGTCATATTATTTTTATAAGACTGAAACGAACACGCAGAACTTGAAAAACATTTGAAAAGGAAACAAATAATAAAAAACGTTTAAAAGGACTTATAATCAGGAGGATTCTTAAATTAAAAACGCCCGATTTCAGGGGGCATTTTTAATTTCTGCTAATCAGCAGGCTTTCGAACAACAATTTCCGGGAGATGTAATAGCCTGGCAACATGAAGGATTAGAACCTCCGCAGGTTTTGGCAGCTGCACAGGTTAATACACCGCTGCCGGTTGTGCAGCCATTTGTGTTGGTGTCTCCGCCAAAAATCTGGTTTCGCTGATCTTCGGGCAAAGTAGTTACAAAACTCTCTACCTTTAAGTCGTCCAAACTTAACTTAATCTTGTTTTTCATTGTTTAAATGATTTAAAATAACGCCTACTCTTTTTAGGTTTTTGGGCTTACACCTTATTGCCATTCAGGGATGATACAAATAACAACATACAAAATAAAAAAAAGAAATGTAACATTTTTTTATTTTGTGTTAATTTATTTTTAAATGGACGTCATCAAAAAAGTTGTCAGTTAGTTAGTATATTTATGAAGTCAGAATACTGCATTAATTTTTTTTGTAAACAGCTTCGTTCAATGCCAATGTAAAGTTCAATTTTAAAAGCTGGCAAGATTTTTTTTCATACCTTAGCAACTTCCAGCCTTGTATAAAACCCCTCTATCAATATCTTATGAAAAAGTTATTTACACTTATTATTGCATGCATATTTTTTGTTTCAGTTGGGTCTGCGCAAAATATAAAACCTGTTGCACGGAAGGTTCACGAAATAAAAGCGCAGCAAAGAACATTTTTACCTGTCAGCTTATTTGCAGCAACGGATGCAAAAACTCTTGAAAACGTACGCGCATCCGCAGGAATAAACAGTGCTGTGGTTTTACAAATACGCAGGCAGGATATTGCCGGCCTCGTAGCTGCACCACCCGAAAATATTTTGCTTGACATACCTGGCAGCGATGGAAATCAAATAAAACTTGAACTGTACCGTGCGCGGATTTTTACACCGGATTTTTCGGTAATAACGGCATCGGGGAGTGGGTCTTTAATTCCTTCAGGAATACATTATCGCGGTATCGTTAAAGATGATGATGCATCGCTGGCTGCCGTCAGCATTTTTGATAATGAGGTAATGGGAATTATTTCATCGCCATCAGCGGGAAACCTTGTGATCGGAAAGCTGAAAAATGATGCAGCTGGAAGACACGTTCTTTATAACGAAGCCGATTTGCCTTCTGCCGGGCGGTCATGTTTCACAGCAGATGATCACCAGGTATATTCATTCATGCAACTGCAGTCCCCGGCTAAAATTTCGCAGGTGAATTGTATAAGGCTTTATTGGGAAGTGAATTACGATATTTTTCTCGATAAAGGCGGTGTGGCCAATGCCACCAATTATGTAAGCGGGTTGTTTAACGAGAGCGCTGCAATTTATACGAACGATAATATACCCGTGGAGCTTTCGCAGGTTTATGTATGGGATATTCCCAGTCCTTATACAAGCACTACAAGCTCGGGTTTGCTGGGCCAGTTTCAACAATACCGGAATTCTTTTAACGGGGACCTGGGCCATTTGCTGGGATATGCCGGGGGCGGAGGAATAGCAGCAGGCTTTAGCGGGTTATGTGCAGCAAACCTTGATAATTCGCAATGTTACAGCGGAATTTCATTTACCTATAATAATTTCCCCACGTATTCATGGTCAGTCGAAGTGGTGACGCATGAGCAGGGCCACCTGATGGGCTCACGGCATACGCATGCCTGCGTTTGGAACGGAAATGCTACAGCCATTGACGGATGCGGCCCTTCAGCCGGCTACCCGTATGAAGGTACATGCAGTGGCGCTCCCATTCCGCCAACAGGCGGCACCATTATGAGCTACTGTCACCTGGTGGCTGCAGGTATTAATTTTTCCAACGGCTTTGGTCCGCAACCTGCTGCCGTTATTTTGAATAATTATAACAATGCAGCCTGCTTATCGCCATGCGGGAGCGCTTCGTGTTTCGCCCCAACCAATCCCTTAACAACTAACATCACCACCACATCTGCCACATTTAATTGGGACACAGTTCCCGGGGCCGTCAGCTATAACATCCAGTACCGTATAGTCGGATCAATTACGTGGTCATCGGGAACATCCGCCACCAATTCTTATGCGGCTTCAGGCCTGACTCCGGGCAGCACTTACGAATGGCAGGTACAAACGGTTTGCGCGGGAGGGAGTTCAATTTATACTCTTTCCACGTTATTTATAACGGTACCGCTTACCTGTGATGTTCCTGTAAATACAATTACTGTTAGTATTACTTCAGTTTCGGCTTTGCTGAAATGGGATGCCGTTGCCGGAGCCATCAGTTACCAGGCACGTTACCGTGCGGTTGGCGCAGGTATATGGATAACAGGAATTACTTCCGTAACTTCTTACCCGGTAACCGGGCTTGTTCCCTCGACAAATTATGAATGGCAGGTGCGCACGTTCTGCTCGGGAGGCGACTCTTCCGCATTCAGCGGCTCAGTAAATTTTACCACACTTGCCATCGGGCAGGCAGTTACTATTATCTTACAACCGGATGGGGATTGCGGTAAAGATGCTGTAATAGCTGACTGTATTGTCTGCGGGTATTACAACACCAATTTCGGGAATTCACCGGAATTTAATGCCATAGCCTGGACCAATGGCGGCAATATTTCTGATGCGCGTGCCCTGCTTCAATTCGACCTGACCTCCATCCCCGCAGGCTCCGTTGTGCAGAGCGCATATCTTTCTTTGTTTTATGATTCCATCAGCTCCAATATCGGTCATTCACAATTATCCGGGGCCAATGATTGTAATATTTATAAAATTACTTCTCCGTGGTTTGAAGATTGGGTTACGTGGACCACACAACCCGGTACTGCAGCCGCCAACCAGGGCTACCTTCCGCCAAGCATAAGCAATACACAGGATTATACCAATGTTGATGTAACGGCAATGGTGCAGGATTTTGTAAATGACCCTCAGCAGAACTATGGAATGATGCTGCAGCTTGTAAATGAAGCAGCATACAGGAGCCTGACTTTCTGCTCGAGCGATCATGTGGATGCAACCACGCATCCGCGGCTTGAAGTTACGTATGCCCCCGCAACAGACAGCTGCGTGCATTACCAGTACGCATCCTGTAACGGGATAGATGCTATGGTAGCCAGTTGCGTACCCTGTGGTTACGATACGATGAACAGCGGTGATGCTCCTGAAATTGATGCCATTGCCTGGACCAACCTGGGAAATATTTCCAATGCACGTTCATTGCTGTACTGGGATTTAACTGCCATTCCATCCAATGCAACGATCGGCAGCGCGTATGTTTCACTGTTTACATGGAATTCTCCGTCCAATGGCCAGCATTCTCCCATGACCGGACCCAATGATGCATACCTGAACAGGGTTACATCTGCATGGAATGAAAATACGGTTACATGGAATATCATGCCGTCAGTGTCCGCATTGAACCAGGCATATCTTCCGGCAAGCGTTAGTGTTACGCAGGATTATCTTAACATTGATGTGACGGCTATGGTGCAGGACATGGTTACCAACCCGGCAACGAATTTCGGTTTCATGCTGCAGCTTGTTGATGAAAATTTTTACAGGAAGCTGATTTTTGCTTCGAGCGACCATGGCGATCCTGCCAAACACCCGCGTATTGATATTTGTTATTCAACACCCAATGCAGTACCTGCAGTTGTTCCTGCCGCTCACCTTGAAGTAACGCAGGATTTTTATTCGGGTACTGTTACCGTTACATCTGCGGGTAATTTTGAACCCGGCACTTCGTTCCTGGTTTATGATGCGCAGGGCAGGCTGGTTCATCAATACGATAACCTTGCCGGGAAAAGATTCGTTTTGCGGAAACCTCCCGCAGCAAAAGGAATTTATTTGTACCGGCTGATAAGCCCGAACGGACTGCTGAATGGGAAATTGATTTTTTGAATGACCAAAGGTTCAAAGGACTCCTTCGGAGCATTCCTTTGGGAGAAAATTAAATATTTTTATTTAGTGTATTCGAAAGGGTTGTTTTCTATTCTAACACATCCGTGCTTCAGGCGTACCTGCATCGCGACAGACGCGGATGATTGGGAAATGCGCTTTACAAACCCACTGCATCAGCATCATCTTCATCTTCATCATTGAACAATGCCACAAAAGTAGGGGCGACATAAACAACGGGACTCGCCAAATTGGAATGCAAAGATTCCAAGTTTGGGAAAACATGGGGGATAATATGGCTTAACTATGGGTTATCTATGACGTTGCTATGGATTTGGTATAGGGCAGCTATGAGGAAGCCTTTTTATTCCACTTAAAAAAATCCTGAATTTCATTTTTTTAACTGAAGGAGGTAATTAATTTTTGATTGTTTTTTTGATATGGCATGCTGCTGACGGCTTTTTTAATGTTCATTATAGGGACTGAACTTATACCGATAATTTGCTTGGGCAAATGATAATTCCGCCATTTATGGCAGGGTTATAATGCAAAAAAGAGGGGCTTTTAGCCATGAATATGGATAATGAGGGAAAATGTGGAAATGGGAAAGTTATTTAAGGAAGTGGAAAGGAATGGAGCGAAAAATGACGGGCATGGGAATAAATATCAGGAGAATGAAAGGAAATTTAAAAGTCATGGAAAGAAATGGCAGGGAATAGAAGGAAATGGAAAAGTCATGGAAGGAAATGTCAGGGGAATGAACGGAAATGAAAAAGTCATGGGAAGAAATGGCAGGGAATGGAAAGAAATGGCAGGGAATGGAAGGAAATGGAAAAGTCATGGAAGGAAATGTCGGGGGAATGGAAGGAAATGGAAAAGTCATGGGAAGAAATGGCAGGGAATGGAAAGAAATGGCAGGGGAATGGTCGGAAATGCGAGCGGCATGGTCGGAAATAAAATCGTCAAAAAGTGAAGTACGAAGTTCGGATTCAACGAAATAACAGTGGGTAGTTCCTACGGAACATGCAGGGCTTTCTATAAATTGTTTTTACCAAGCGTTTGTCCCTACGGGGTAAGCAGAGAATGATTTTTTCAGATTTACAAAGACTGCATATAATAAGGCATTAAAATATTTTTCAAATTTTTTGTCCTGTTGGGTTTTTATTTCAAGACCAAATAAGAGTGTTAAAAATCTTTGAGCATGGAATTAAAAAAATTATTTCTGAAGAATTATTTTGGAAGATTACTTTTTTCTTCTTTCTTTTTTTTTGTCTTTCACCCTTTGGGATGCCAGAAGCAGGTGGAGATTAGCCGAACACATGAGTGATTTAAAGCCGAGGATGCCCAAATAACTGTGTAAATAAAAAAAGATTCCTTTATTGACAAGAAATGGGAAACTTTGTGAAGATATTAAACACCAGGATTAAAAAGAATGTGTAATTTTTATAGAATGGCGGCAAAAATTATGAAACGTACTGAGGGGACCATATGCACCTATTCGATTTCTTTCGCATGCGTGGGCACAAGCGAAGGCGTTTTTTCACTAAGGATGACGAAAATATTTCGATAGCATATCAGGCATCCTCGTCTCTTGCACACGTGCCCCCATCAAATGAGGACGAAAGAAGACGAGTACCAAAGGGAGATTTTGGTAACTTTAGTTAATAAATATCTATTCTAAATTTTTCCAATTATCACGAAGAGAAGCTTTGCAAGCATCCATTAAATGTATAATTCTTTGTTTCACACGCTTAATATTACTTTCATGATTTTGATAGTCTAGAAGTTCATTTCTTGTCTTAATCATTAAATAAGATACAGAATCAGTTTCAGTCATAACCATGCTGGTATAATAAAGGCGGTCAAATTCTAATCGTAATGAATCCATTTTCATAGAATCATTTGCATGAACAAGTATTTCTCCTGTAACCTTTGCAAGATTTTCATAAGTGTTAATTTCTTTTTCCAGCATTCTTCTTTTAAATTCCATCTTTTCATTTTGTCTCTGACCACTATTAAATTGCCAAACACCAATAATAATTCCGGCAACCGTTGTTACTATTCCCACGATCCTTGCTATAACTTCGGTTTTATCTTTATCAATTTTCATTCTGCACTGTAATAGTTATCGTAAGTACTTGTGGTTTTATTTCGGGCCTGTGATCGTAATTTTAAAACTTCCCGTTCGTTTTTATTTGGAAAAGAAATAGTATACTTTGAGTCTCCTATTTGAATAATATTATCTAGTCCGTCAGGATCCATTTGAATTTTCCAATTTTTAGTTTGTTTCTTTTTGCCTTCAATTATGTCAACTTTGTGGTTGGAATGAAAAATATAGATCTCACTTTTTGTGTTGTCTGTTTTTTCATCCACATCATACCATTTCCATTTTCTATTATTTTCAGTTAGTTTTCCTTCAATTTCCTTTAAAGATTGCGCAAGCGACAATGATGAATAAAATAATAAAACTGTGAATTGAATTAAATTAATTTTCGTTTTCATTTTATTTAATAATTTATTCGCCTACTCTTCCCCGGATTTTCGGCAACCTCCGCTTAATTATTTTTTGTTCTCAAAGAATCTCAATTCCTGAGTTTACAGAATTATTTTTTATTTCTGAATCTTCAGTCTCTGCCAAAGCAAAACCCAAAAGTCCATAAGATTTCCAATAAGCATTTACTCTATAACCCTGTTCATTCAACTATTCAGAGGCGAAAAAACTCCGAGAAAAGGTACTACGCGGGCGCGCTGTGTGAATACGGTTACACTGGTTTTTATCTTTTTACCAGGTCACACACCTCAAATGTAAAGAGTTTTTTGAATATGAAAATGTTTTTGAAAAATATTTTTGCAGGATTTTTTTTGGAAGTTGGTAAACGGTTAAAATTAATTGGGGAAAAAATGAAAGGTTTAAAATATTCCGCTGTTGTACTTGTATTCCTTCGTCTTCGTAGGAAGGGTTATCTGTGAGCCGGTCACAAGACTGCCAAATGCCATTTAACTTTGTGGAAACAGAACGTAATACAAATTAATCACTCACAAATTATGCAAAGCTAACTTTACAGTAAGGAAGCTTTTCGCAGGCTTCAGCTCTAAATATTTTTAATTCGTCAATGTGTTTTATTTCCTTACTGCGAATGTGGCATAAATCAGAACCAGCAACCTTGAAATCAATTTCCAGCCAATTCGTGCCAAGATTGTTTGTAAGGGGAAGTTGACCAGAGACAGTTCCTGCATTTTGATTTATTTCTAACGGCAGATTTTGATGATGGGACTGAAACTTTTCAATAAGATGAATTACGTTTTCTCTTGAATCTAAGAAGTCTGTTGTAAATGCAAGTTTATTTTCGTTTCGGATTTCGAAGGTGTATTGAAGACGATGAAAGTCTTTCTTTATTATTATTTCGAATTGGTTGGCATAGATGGAATTAATTCTTTTATTTAATTCGGGGATGCAATAAAAGTAGGTAAATAACCGATGGGTTTTGATAATGTAAACTATTAACGCAAATAAATAAAGCTTGAAGAAAAAAGAAGCCGCAATTGCAATATTCATAAGCACAATACTGCCATCGGCAAACGTTACAAAAAGAGGTTGAATTGCAGGATATAAGAAAATTAAAAATATAAGAAGATTTCTGATCCCGATTAAGATACTGTCGAGCCGACCGATGAGCATGCAGAATACCAGCCCATTAGTAAGTCCCGAAATCGCATTAAAAATGGTAATTGTATTTTCCAAATAATCAAGGCGGTTAACGTTGAAGAAATAAAAGCCTACGGAAGCATATATTGTCAGCAAAAAAATAAATATAAATAATCCATAATTGCGGGTTTTCTTAAAGCTGACTTCGAATTTATTTTTTTCTTCTTCGAAAGAATCCCGTTCAATGGGTACAACAATAGCGGCAACAAAGCACAGGAAGAGGAAAAAAATGCTTAAATTATTGAGTGCAAATTCTAATAAATTAATCCAAATTTTATTTTTTTTATTCGTATTTATTCTATTATCATATTCATAATAAAAGTTACGATTGCCATTTCTTGGTGCCATTATCTTAGGGTATACATAGGCAAAATAATCGGAGTCTAATAGGAGCACACTTGGTTTCCTTATATCCTGACTTATTTTATCAAAATAAATTTTTTTTGTAATAGAATCTACCTCCAATTCCGTATCAAAAACATCATCGAGCTTCGAAGATATTTTCTCATCAGGCAGTCGTACATCTGACAAAGCAGAAACTTTGCTTTGAATGACTATTGAATCAAGGCACTTATTTTCAATAAGAGCATCTATAATTTTTGTTTTTTCTATTTTATTAATTTTTGTAAGGTCAATTGTATCTCTGGGTTTAGGGTCTCGTGTTTTAGGTTTGGCTGAGTCAATAATTAATTTAAGTTCAGATACGGCTTGTTTGAAAACTCTGTCAGCAACTATCTTAATGCTCGTTGACACTGAATCGCTGTCTTTAATAGTAAGGAACGAAAAACTTAATGTATCATAATTTTTGATTGAATTTGAGCCAGTGTCTAAAATATCGTTTTTTGAAGGAAGCGAAGGCGAAGAATTCGTAATCAAAACATAGGTGGAATAATTGGCATCAGCGACAGTATCTATTTTCGTTTCAATGAATTTTTTTAATACGGCTACGGAAGAAACCTTATCATTTATGGAACCGGGCCGACTAGTTCCGTAATGATTTGTTTTTAGAATTAAACGCGATGCATTGATTGCGTCTACTTCATTTTCACTTTTATTTACAAAATCGTTAAATGATAACCGCTTAATATCGCCCTTCGTTTCAAGAATTTTGCAGGTTAGTTCAATGGATAAAACCAAATATAAACCAAGCAATGCCCACCAGAATCGTCTAAAATTTTTACTAAATTTTTTAAGCCGGTTTTGTGAGTGTTCATATTTACTATCCCGGTTATTCGATACTTGACCTTCTGGAATCGATTTCTCATAATTGAAAAAAATTGATTCATAAATTATTTTTACTGCTGGCCTTAAATTATCTTCGCTATCTTGAAATTTCCTTTTCAGATAAAATATAAGATAAATTATAACAAAGACTGAAATCAAACAGGAATAAAATAAAAAGAAATTAAATGCTATGAAAAACAACACAATGAAGCCTATAGTGATGAAGAAAATGATTGCCAATTGCCATTTTTTAATTTCCAAAAGAATCCACGTTGAAAAACGAGTTGTGTTATTCCTTTTCTTATTAACTCTATATCTTAATTCTTCATTGCAAACAAGATAGTTTAACAACCTGCCGGTTTGCAAAATATAAATGACAACTATGGTAAAATATATTTTGAAAATAAATACTAAAAAGTAAGCAATTGATTCGATTGCAGGATGGTTTTCAAATAACGGCATTAATGGTTGCAGGATAGCATAACCGTAAATAAGTGTTATCAATAATGAAGGAATGCCGATGAGCTTGCTGTCGAGTAAAGAAATGAGCATAGCGATGGCGATCATATCAATAACACCGCTGATAGCGTTGGCAATGGTACTGATGTCACTATATATGTTTTGATCGGAATAATGCTCAAGCCCCCATGCAGTTATAATAAAGAGAACAATAAAAAAAAAGATAGCTAATGATATATAATTTTTAAACTTTTTGTTATTGTCACCCTTTGGATTAGAGAATTTGAGCACCATGTAAGAAATAAATAAAATTAAAGCGCCTAATGTGTTGAAATTTATAAAAACAGAATCTATTTCCCATTTCTGCCAGTTTATTTTTTCAAGATATTCCGGCAGCTTAACGAGCAACAATAAATAATAAAGAATTGCATAGCACCAATATGAAATAAGCCATTTTTTAAATATAATTTGAAAGGATTTGGCTTTCTCTATATTTTCTTCAAGATTTTCTTCTTTTTTCTTCTCTTCACCAAAAACTCTTTTAAAGGCTTTTTGAACATGAAATTCGCCATGATCATTTTTATGCAGGATATAAATGAACATGATTATGAAAAGAATACATACTGCTATATTTGAGTAGAAGATTACCTGGTTCGCGGTTTGCAAATATTCTTCAAAACTCTTATGATGAGAATTTTGATCATGTCCAAAAACATAATAGCTGAATGATGCTACATAAAGTACCATTCCGAGTGTCGTTACAATCTGGCTTATGAATAAAGCCGTTTCTGTTTTTAGCCATGCCCAAAAACTTTGGTTGGGCAAATGCTTATCGCCAACTTCTGGGATGGGTATTTTACCGTGTTCTGTCATGAAAAAGGCTTAAGTTAAGGAGTATTATCATCATTGATTTCAATAATAAAACGAAATCATTTTCAATTTTTCTTTAAGATATCGGTTTCCATATCAACCACTACAAAACTTTTTGTCAATCAATTAGCACCACACAGCAGTTGAGCCCTGTACAAATAATCTTTATTTTCTGAACTTAAACGTATGCCAAAGCAATCCAAAAGCCCGTAACACTTGCAATAATCATTTAAACAATAACCTCACTCATTCAACTATTCAGAGAGAGAGAATAAAAACTCTGAGAAAAAGGTACTACGCGGGCGCGCTGTGCGAATCGGTACACTGATTTTTATCTTTATATCAGGTCACACATGTCAAAAATAAAAAGTTTTTTGCATCCGCAGATGTTTTTTAAAAATATTTTGGAACTGTGTCACGCTGCTTGCAGTATGTGATCGCTGCTCATGGAGTGAAAATAGGTTTTTACAGCAGGAAGTGATTGAATGATAAAACGCCCTGTGATAGTTGTTCTTTGAGTCGAGCGCAAACCCGAATTGACAGCGAAATCATACCTGTAACTGCATGGCTTGATTTTTTATGATCCGGCAACATGCCTGAAGGTCCTTCAATTATCATTCTTAAAGAAGCTGTTAAATCATTTAAAGGAAAAAAAATAACCGGGGTTTCCGGCAGCACTAAAAAAATAGATATACAGAGGCTATTGCACCGGGAGATAAAAAGTTTCAAAAGCTGGGGCAAGCATTTTCTTATCTGCTTCAATGATTTTACCATACGGATTCATTTTATGCTGTTCGGGTCATACAGGATTAATGAGCAACGGGAAATGGTTCCGCGATTGCACATTCAGTTTAAATCAGGCGAAATAAATTTTTATGCCTGTTCAATAAAAATCATTGAAGAAGATTTAAATGAGGTATACGATTGGAGCAGCGATGTCATGAATAGAAAATGGAACCCGGCAGAGGCATTGAAAAAAATAAAAAGCATGGCATCACGTCCGGTTTGCGATGCATTGCTCGATCAGAATATTTTTGCCGGTGTCGGCAACATTATTAAAAATGAAGTGCTGTACAGAATTAAGATTCATCCGCTGAGCGAAACGCATAAGCTGCCCGAACGCAGGCTGAAAGAGCTGATAGCTGAAGCAAGGAAGTACAGCTTTGATTTTTTAAAGTGGAAGAAAAAATTTGAATTGAAAAAACACTGGCTGGTTCATACTAAAAAAATTTGCCCGGGCTGTAATACCCCTTTGATTAAAAAACATTTAGGAAAAACAAATCGCAGAAGTTTTTACTGTGATAATTGCCAGGTATTATATATATGAAACAAAACCGGGGAAGAATTAATTGGCGCTGTCTCTTTACCCGGAAGTAGAATTAATTAAAACGGCTGGCATTATTTTTTAATAATCATAAAATGTACATGTAAAATTTTTAAAAATGAAAAATCAAAAATCAAATTCTGACATGCGTTCCGGGAATGCTGCAAGTCGCAGCAGCCGGTCAGGCAACGGCAACACGAACCGTAAAGGAAACAAGCCGGCCGCATCACAATCTTCCGCCACTGCCGGAAGAACCGCAAACAAATCAGCTTCCTCATCACGGAGAAGAAAACCTGTTGATGAAGAATAACTTTGTTATGACGGATAAAAAAGACGGAACGTTCGATCCGTCTTTTTTTGTTTTAGCAGTTAACCGGGTGCAAACAGTATGAATTAAAAGAATTTGAAACAAGAACGGCAAAATACCAATCCGCATATTTTACATTACAGGATAAAGCGGAATAAAAATTTTCCGAATAGTACGTTGCCCGTTTTAATATATAAGCAGGCATTAAAGCTTCCTCGGCAAAAAAATAAATCTGCAGAGATTGCTCAGCAAATATTTTTGCGTAACGGCTGGAGCAATTCATGGCGGAACGGCATTTATGATTTCCATCATTACCACAGCAACACGCATGAGTGCATGGCCATCGCTTCGGGAAATGCAACCGTTCTTCTCGGTGGCCCCGGGGGAAAAAAAGCAAAGCTCGGACAGGGAGACGTCATTATCTTGCCTGCCGGAACAGGACATAAATGCATGAAATGTTCTGAAGATTTTTTTTGTGTGGGAGTTTATCCGCAGGGAAGGGATTATGATATGAATTACGGGACCGCCACCGGGTTTAAAAAAGCTTTGGAGCGTACCGGGAAAGTTCCTGTTCCCAAAAAGGATCCTGTTTATGGCAAGGATGGGTTTTTAAAAATGTATTGGAAATAGTCAGTGGGGTTAATTAATGGTGGCACATTCTTTTCAATGTGTGAATAATTCAATTCTAAAAACAATTTTAAAAATAAAAAATATGAACGGTAAATTAATTGCAGGGCTCCTCGTAGGAGCGGCAGCGGCAGCAGGAATAGCTGCATTATTCACAACAGAAAAAGGGAAGGAAATCAGGAACCAGCTTGGTAAATGGTGTGAGACCTTTATGGAGCAGGCCGCGGAATACGCAAAAAATAAGGGAAATGCCGGCCAATCACACAGTGGTAACCAGGCAGGTGTTAATCCTCAACAGGCTTAATAGCCAAAGATAATATCATCCGCCCGGGTTCTCATCACCCGGATAATATGGCATCAATTTTTAAGGCATAAAATAAATTATATAAGATGGGATATTTATTATACGTAATCGCAGTAATTCTTATCATCGGCTGGTTAATAGGCTTTGTAGGATACCATGCCACAGGCTTAATTCACATTCTGCTGGTGATTGCTATCATAGTAATATTGCTGCGTATTATCCAGGGCAGGAGACCGCTCTGATAATTGCATTTTTTTCTTTAAAATATTTTATACCGTTTCCAACGGGATGAAATTAATTATCCATTGTATGTTCCGTTAATCGCGTGTACCGGATAGTTTGTTTTTACCCGAATAATATTAACAAAGTGGTGGATCGGCTGTTCTGGTTTTTATTATGCGGACTGGAAAATATTTTTTATCCACATGATTGTTTCGCATTAATTACCAAACTGTGGAATCATTCACACTTGGTTGAATTATTAAAAAGAACCTCTGGGGTGCAGGAGGTTTCAACACAATATCCTGCTAAGAGGAAACCTTCATCAGAATTCCTGTTAATTTTTTATGGTTAAGAGGTTTTTTAATAAACGCGTCCACATCATAATCAATCGCATTTTTTACATCATGCATATTTTCGGAACCGGTTATTAAAAAAATTTTAGGTTTAGGATTTATTTGACAAAGAGGCATTAGCTCCTTCAAAAAATCGAACCCCGAGGAGCCGGGTAAATAAATGTCCAGTATGATCAGGGAAGGCCATTGATCATTCTTTGAGCCATTATGAGTTTTAATGAATACCCCCGCATCGGAGGCATTATTAAAAGCATGTATGTGCGAGGCAATTTTTTGCCTGGCCGACCACAATTTTAAAAGACCCAAGGTGTCTTCATCATCCTCAACTAAAAGGATGCTTTTATACTTATACATTTTTTAAACAACTCACATAAAAATTGTTCCACCCGTTTTTAACATCATTCTGACAACACGTAATTTTTAAAATTTACTCAGTAAAATCTTAGCTCAATTTTGCCTGAATCCTCCACCTGTTTTTCAAAAAGCAATTTGGCTTCTGTTATTGGGTGAACCTATATTAATGTTGGGTAAACATCTTATTTTACATGGTAAAAGAAAGATACTAACACTTTGTTAACTATTTTAATAATTGATAATCAATATAATAGCATTAAATTCATACAGAATTAATTGATATTGAAACTCGTATTATTAAATTCGCATTACAGTTGATGATTATCAATTGTTTTATAACCAATTTAATATAATAACCAATTAATCAATTAATTCTAATGACAAAAGCTAAAACGTTTGAGCAGCGTAAAGGCAAATTCTTGCCTTCGTTGAAAAAAATCTGTGCATTGGCATTTTGCCTTTTTCTGTCAAAAATTCCAGTAAAAGCACAAGTGGATCCAACAGAATATCCACCGGGACATCCGAATGTATCTGTTTCTGCAACTCAGCAATTGCAGACATTTCCGGTACCCCGCTACAAACCTGGGCATACGCTGATGCCAAATTTTAACGTGATGGATCCGATTTACTTTGGCGGTTACAAACAACCTGGTGTTTCCGATGCCGCGGCTATCCACAACCAGGCTGACATTCAAAGAGAACTGGCTAAGAATTTTAATTACATGTTAAATCTTACCTGGTTCACGGGCGAGTATAATGACACCTGTGTGGCACTGGCAAATGCAAACCCTCAATGGAAAGCATGTTTAATGAGCCTGAGGGCGCAGACAGGCGGGTCAAAAATGTGGGATCAGAATTTTCCTGATGACCATTATCTTCAAAATTCAAGTGGCCAGTTTCTTAATTGGAGCGGAGGTATTACTTCCTATCCTTATAAAGTCTGGAGACCTACTGCTCCACCGGCAGATTATTCATCGGATGGTACGGTAGTCCGTAATTATTTTAATGCATCCCTGGCAAATCTGACACGGGATGTGGATGTCGTAAACGAAGATGGAGAGGTTTACCCGATTCTCGAAAATGGTGCACTCATGGCTGATCCGGCAGTTGTAGCAGGAAAAAATGCATCCGGGCTCGACTGGCAGCCTTACCTTGCAAAAAAAGTAAGAGAAAATGATAATCTCTACAGGGCGCAGTTTATGACTCATCCACGGCTTCAGAATGCCAAGTATACTGAATACAGACTTGACGGTCATCCCAGCTATCAGTTGGCGTGGTCGCAGGCGCGGTTTATCAATGATCCTATCAACGGACAGTATTACTCCACCCCGGATTTGTATGTAAGGTGGCCTTATAACTGGAAAGACTGGACTTCTGCCTGGCACGGTTTGAAATGGATTACTCAATCCCGTTATTTTGAGTTTCTTGAAGGAGATAAATTATTTTCCCCGTTTGTCGGTGCCGGATGGGACGCGAACCCTGAAGTTGATGTCAGACCTGCGCAATGGTTAGGGCTTTTAAAAATTATGGGAATGTACGGTTCAGAATTTTATTACACCGGCTATTTTAATGAGGCAGGAAATTATAATCCTCCCAATCCTCCGCCTAATAACCCTGCAGGATATGCATGGCAGGCGGTTACTCCTTCTTATTCACAGGCTATTACCAGCCGCTACGAAGATATTTTAAGAGGCGGATCCCTTATGGCAGGTGATATGATTGATAACAGCAACCCTGTTACTCCTTCTCCTTTCTACCAGTTTTCAACGGGCGCTTCCAATAAGGTTGTGATCATAAGAAAGAGCGATTCCGGCAATAAATATGCAATTACAGGCGCCATTGAAAATAACTCGAATGTAATCGGCAGCGCTCCGTTGATTGATGATGCGCAGATTACGCTGAACGGTCAGACAATGAAATTTAAGATCAGGAGACAGGGCAGCACGTATATTTATGATAATACTAATACTTCCGCACCTGTGTTTTACCAGTTGGATGCATGGCATGAAACTTCGCATCCTTATTACTGGTCAAAAGATTTTAGCCTCGAAGCAGAGTTGTATGATAACACCAATGCGGCTTATAACCTGAAAACGACCGTTCCTGCAGGAACTCCGGCAGGGGATTTCAGAACCTTCACTACATACATTACGTTTCCTGATGCGCAAACGTCTTTTACACCAATTGAATATGTATTTACACCACGGGATGCTTCCCAGGCCACTCTTTACTTATGGGTAAAGATGCGGTCAAGGGTGAACGGTGCTGCTACAGGTGTAACTGCTTCAGTTGACAATGCAAATGCAAAAACAATCGGCTGCGTTGCTGATACAGACTGGAAATGGTACCGGATTGATGCAGCAAGCCAGCAGGCAATCGGCTATACCGGCTTAACACTTGCAAATCATATATTGCGCTTAACACCTGCAAATTCTAAAGTTGAGATAGACCAGGTTGTTTTATCCACAAATTCAAATTTAGGTTTAACGCCTGAAGGTCCCACCTGTTCAGTCAATTGTACTGCAACAGCTACTGCAAATGGTCCGCTGGCATTTTGCCAGGGCGGAAACGTAGTTTTAACTGCATCTTCAGGGGCTTCTTATTTATGGTCTCCGGGAAACCAGACTACACAGTCTATTACTGCCAGCGCTTCAGGAAGCTATGCAGTTACAGTCACCCAAAGCAATGGTTGCAGTGCAACTTCAACTCCTTTAACCGTATCGGTGAACCAGGCTCCGTCAGTTGTCATTTCAGCTAACGGCCCCACAACTTTCTGCGCGGGAGATTCGGTTGTTCTCACATCTTCTTCAGCAAGTTCTTATAATTGGAGTCCCGGTGGACAAACTACACAATCTATTATAGTAGCGGCTTCGGGAAGCTATAATGTTACGGTAACAGATGCATCCGGATGTTCCAATACTTCTGCTTCTACTTCAGTTACCGTACATCCATTACCTGCTGCTGGTATTACGGCAAGCGGTCCTGTGATTTTCTACCAGGGTGACAGCGTAATCCTCACAGCAAGCCCGGGCAGCAGCTATTTTTGGCTGCCGGATAACCAAGTTACACAATCCATAACTGTTACTGAATCCGGAACGTATTCCGTCCTGGTTACAGATGCAAACGGTTGTTTTGCAGTTTCACTTCCTGTTGTTGTGACAGTGAATGGAGGTACGCAGGGCGTGGCATTTATTACGCCCGGGGGACCTACTACTTTTTGCGAAGGCGGTAATGTAATACTCACAGCAAATGAAGGGTTAAGCTATCTCTGGTCAACAGGGGAAACTTCGCAAACTATTACTGTTAATACTGCGGGAAGCTATGTGGTCACCGTAACGTTTATCTCAAACACTTCCACTTCAACACCGGTAAATGTGGTGGTGAATCCTTTGCCTTCAGCAACTGTTACTGCGGATGATTCCACATCATTTTGCGAAGGTAGCGAGGTAACGTTGTTGTCGAGCCCGGGAGCTTCCTATCTATGGGCTCCGGGAGGTCAGACTACATCCTATATCAGCGTCAATGCTTCCGGAAGCTTTAGTGTTATCGTTACAGATAATAATGGCTGTTCGGCAACATCATCCCCCACAGATGTTGTAGTTTACGCATTACCATCTGCCCTGGTAACCCCAAGTGGTCCGCTTACATTTAACCAGGGAGATAGTGTAATACTCACATCTGATGTTGCCAGCAGCTATTTATGGTCACCGGGAAATCAAGCTGCACAGTCTATTACCGTAACCGCTTCGGGAACATATTCCGTTTTAGTGACCAGCGCAGAAGGATGTACTGCCGTGTCTTCTCCTGTTGTTGTAACTGTTAACGGTGGAACGCAGGATACTGCAAGCATCACTGCAGGCGGTCCGCTTACTTTCTGCGAGGGAGGAAGCGTTGTATTATCTGCAAATACAGGAGTCAGTTATTTATGGTCTACGGGAGAAACCACGCAGTCTGTCACAGTTAATTCTTCCGGCAGCTATGTAGTGACCGTTACGTTCGCATCTAATATATCCACATCTTTACCTGTTAATGTTATTGTAAATCCATTACCGGCAGCAACAATAACAGCCGCTGGTGCCACTTCATTTTGCGAAGGCGGCAGCGTCATGCTTTCGGCAAGTAATGGTAATTCTTACAACTGGACGCCAGGCGGGGAAACAACTCAAAGTATAACAGTCAGCACGTCCGGAAGTTTTGCAGTTACTGTAACGGATGGTTTGGGATGTTCAGCAACATCAACTATAACAGATGTAATTGTTTACCCATTGCCTGTTGCGGAAATTACAGCAGGCAGCCCGCTTACTTTTAACCAGGGTGACAGTGTTGTGCTGTCGTGCGGTAATGGAAGCAGTTATTTATGGCAGCCGGGCGGGCAGACTACGCAGTCCGTCACTGTCTATGCTTCGGGCATTTATAGTGTGCAAATCACCAGTGTGGATGGCTGTACTGCGGTTTCAGCGCCTGTTACAGTGACAGTGATCGGGGGAACACAGGATACAGCAGTTATTACTCCTTCAGGAGCCACCACGTTTTGCGATGGCGGAAATGTTATGCTGTCTGCAAACAGTGGAACCGGTTATCTCTGGTCAACAGGAGAAACCACGCAATCCATTTTGGTCAGTTCTTCAGGAAGCTATATTGTCACCATCACTTTCTCTTCTAACATTTCCGTTTCAGATCCGGTAAATGTAGTGGTGAATCCTTTGCCTGTTGCGCAAATAACAGCAAGCGGTCCGTTGAACTTTTGCCTCGGGGGAATTGTTGATCTTACTTCCAGCCCGGGAAACAGCTACCTGTGGCAGCCCGGAGGTGAAACCACGCAGACCGTAGCCATCGGTTTATCCGGCAGCTATACGGTGAACGTTACTGACATCAATGGCTGTTCGGCAACTTCTCTGCCGGCAGAAGTCACAGTAACAAATTGCAACAGTTGCCCGGTTCCAACCGGTTTGTATGAATCGGTTATTACTGAAGATAGCGCCACTTTAAACTGGAACGCTGTAACAGGTGTTGATAATCTGCAGATCGCCTTATTTGAACTCCCGACATGGAATACCACCATCACACCGCTCTTCAGCGGAACAGCTACGGAATACACCGTGAGCGTGGAACCAAATAAATGGTATTTGTGGTGGATCAGGTCAAAGTGCGGAAATTCATTTACCGCCTGGTCGCCTTATGAATTCTTTGTCACTCAATCAGTAAGGCTGGCGGATACAACAGGCAATGGTGTTATCGGCCAGGGCGAACAAAAGGAAGAAAATGACCACTCCGGGCCGGCTATTTCAAATGCATTTGAATTCGGAATTTATCCGAATCCTGCATCCGGTACCACAACGGTTAATTGCCATTCAGATCATGACGGCAGCTTTACTCTGCAAATGATGGATGTGACGGGAAAAATGGTAAAGGAAAAAACACTCCAGGTTTCAGAGGGCGATAATGCGTACCAGCTCGATCTTAAAGATCTCGTAAAAGGAATGTACATGGTGCTGATCAATGATAACGGCACTGTGCATACGAAAAGATTAATTGTAGATTAGGTTTAGCTTTTCAGTTAAGTTGGAAAGGCATCGCGCAAGCGGTGCCTTTTTCATACATAGATGGGAGAAAGCAAAAACTCAGTACCTGGTTAGAAACGGCATGAGCGTATGAGTTAACATTCCATTGAGTTTATTCCGGGATAGGGGCAGGGGAATGGTCATCTTATTTTTTTCAGCATCCAGACTTCTGATGCTCCGTCTCCGTTATTTACTTCCGTGCTGAAAAAATTATTTTTAAACAATTCCAGTCTCAAAAAGTTTAATGTGAGACAATCCTTTTCTGATTCCTTAAGTTTTAATTTTAACTGCACGGGGAGAAACTCCTGCAGCTCTTTCAGCGTAATCACCGTACCGGCTTCTTCTAAAGAGGAGACAGATGCAAAATCTATGCACGCATCCCGTATGGCGCTCTGAAGGAGGGAGATGTTTTCATGCATCTGTTTACCGCAATATTCTTTTTTCTGAAGAATACCGCACGTTTCTATACACTGCTCCTTAAATTGTGCCACATTTTCGAAGAGCTGTTTTATGCTGAATTTTAAAAATCCGAGGCGCAATCAAGACATTTAGTCCCAAATGGGACTGGTTTTTGAAATTAAAGGAAAAGATTTTATCAACTCCTTTTTAAAAGCGGCATCCTTATCAGCAAGTAATTTACCAGGATGAAATACAAGGAATAGTATTTTACTGATATATCAATGCCGAATCACCAGTTTTCCAGTACGTAACGAGCCGTTGCTTTTCACCTGCAAATAATATATTCCGCCAGTGAAAGGTTCGAGTGAAAGCTTCACTGAAGTTTTGTTTGCATCATATTTTTGCTCCACCAGTATTTTACCGGCTATATCGTATAAAATAACCTGTTGTATGTTTTGAGAAGATTCAATAATAGTGAAATCATCTGCCGGGTTCGGATTAACCGCAGACGGTAAATCGTAAGCCGGCAAATTATTGATGCCGGTACAGAGAACTATCGTTACAAAAACCTCATCAGTGTTCGGGCACCCGGAAGAATCTGTTACCAGTATACCGATTACATAAACACCCTGTCCTATCGAGCCATTCAGGGTCAATGTCTGGAGAGTGGAGCCATCCGTCCATAAGTAGGATATAAAACCTGCTCCCGCATCCAGTGTCACAGACGAGGTGGTGCATATAGCCGTATCATTTCCAAGGCTGATAAATGGTAATGGTTGAAAAATCACATGAATAGTATCCTGCTGCACACAGCCATTATACGTAACGTTTACCCAATAAGTCCCCGCAGTGGTAACGGAAATAGTTTGTGTACTTGCACCTGTGCTCCATAGATACATCCCGCTTGGCACGTTAGCATCCAGCAGAAAGGACTGGCCTTCGCAACCGCTTAAATCATTGCCGAGGTTAAGTATAAAAGTAAATTGCACGGTAGTGGCAACAATGCTGTCGCAGCCGCCTGCTGCAGTGTAGTAGTCATAATATACACCGGGAGTGTATTGGTAAGCGCCACCGGCAAACACACTGTCACCGGGGCAAAGGCTGTAATTAACTGAATTTTGTACAGGTGTGCAAAAACGGAGCTTAAGAAGAAATGCATCGGCTGAATTGGAGAAAGAACTGAGGTTATACACAGGTACACCCGGATCAAAGTCCGGTGTATAAGCAAAAACACCGGAGACATATACATCGCTTCCGCCTGTGTTCAATCCGCGTGCGAAATCATTATCCGTTCCGCCAAAACCATAAGCCCATAAAAAATTTCCGGAAGCATCCAATTCAACGATGAAAACATCGCCAGGCCCCGAAGCAGTAAGATTAAAAACAGTGGCCCCCGGATCAAAGTCAGCGGTGAGGCTGTATAACCCCGTAACATATATAGCCCCTGCGTCATTCAGCGCCAGGCCATAGGGTTGATCAAGGCCTGTTCCGCCCATGCTTCCTGCAAACATAAACGCTCCTGTTAAAGATGTAAGCTTAACCACAAAAATATCTCCGTTGGAGCCTGCAGCATTAAGGTTAAAAGTTCCTGCGCCCGGATCAAAATCAACTGTGCCGAAATAAGTACCCGTGATGACCGGGTTACCTGCAGCATCTGTTTTAATTGCAGCGCCCCAATCGCCACCGCTGCTGTTGCCCATGTTACCAGCCCATATAAAATTTCCGGCTGCGCTCCATTTGAGCACATATATATTTGAATTAAACCCGGTGGTGGACATATTATAAATAGCGGGGCCCGGATCAAAATCAGTGGTTCCGTAAAAGCCGCCTGTTACATAGATATCGTTCGTTGCATCCGCAGCAATCCCATAGGCAAATTGCCCGGGGTTGTTTCCAAAGTGGCCGGACCATACATAGTTGCCTATCGCATCCAGTTTTAAAACGTATGCATCTGCCGATCCGTTGCTCGTCATGTTCTGCACACCGCCACCCGGATCAAAATCAACGGTATTTTGAAATTCACCGCAAACCAAAATATTTCCCGCGTTATCAAGAGTTAGTTTCTCGGCCATATCATCGCCTGTTCCTCCAATTTGTTTTACCCAGCCAAAATTGGAAGCTGTATCTAATTTCAAAATAAAAATATCGGAGCCGCCTGCAGCGACCAGGTTATTAGTACCGGGTCCCGGATCAAAATCTGCAGTGTCTTTGAAATAACCGCACGCATACACTGAATTACCCTTCACAGCAATGGAATAGGAGAAATCCTGGTGGGAACCTCCGGCACGTACGGCCCATATAAAAGTTTTATTTGAATCAAGCTTTACTATATATATATCCTGTGCACCTGCAGAAGTCAGGTTATAAGAACCGGCTCCGGGATCAAAATCTGCGGTTGAATTAAAAATTCCGAGCATATAAACATTGCCCGATGAATCAAATGCGATATCTTCCCCTGACTCATAATCAGTACCTCCGATTTGTGCTGCCCATTTAAATGACTGTGCATGCATCCGGAAAAATGAAAAAAGAACGAAAGCAAAAAGAGTAATTTGTTTTTTCATTTTAGCATTTCTAAGCTGCTAATTTAATAAATTCCGGATTAGCGGGTTTATTAGTGATATGCAGGAATTGGCGCTGGAAAAGTGATTCGGTAATTGCTAATTAAAATGGATATTCAAAATTGCCACAGCTCCACCGATTTTATAAATCAATACTTATTAATCTGTGAATCTGTGGCGAAGTTTTTCAAATTCAAATTGCCGGGTCATCATTTATTTATTTGAACTGAAAATAAAAAAGGGTGTTACAGCACCCTTTAACTATTGTTGGAAATATATGATAGAAGCCTCGCTACATTTTTTTACAATTGTCCTGGCATGTTATGGCATGGTCTAAATGTTTTCTGAGTGCAGGAAGCGTGGCGTTTGCAAAATTTTTAATATCTGTGTCAGTTGTTTTATCGGCTGCTTTTTCAAAACGGCTGATCGCATCCTTGTGCCCGTCAACCATCATATCGCAATAATCCTTGTCAAAATCTTTTCCTGATTTTTCGGTAAATTTTTTATATGTATTTTCTTCCTCATCCGACAATCCGGTTGGAATGCTTACTGTCTTTTTCGCTGCCAGGCCTTTAAGATCATCTAATGATTTTGAATGGGCATCCGCCATCATTTTTCCCATTTCTTTTACTTCGGCCGTTGTTCCTTTTTCTGCAGCTAAATTCCCCAATTTGATTTCCATCAGGTTTATTTCAGCGGCATCCACCATGAACTGCGCATCATTCTCCTCTTTGTTATTATCAAATTTAGCATCGTTATGCTCTTCCGCATTTTCCTTACTGTCTTTATTTTCGGCCGTAGTTGTTGAATCGGTTGAATTCCCGCACGACAGTATACTAAAAATAATTGCAATCATTAACATCCCTTCAAGTATAACCGTTTTTAAATATTTTTCTTTTTTCATAGCTATTATATTTTAAATTGGAATTATATTCACCATGCAATAATTAAAAAAATATGCCAGCTAAAATGGGTAACCAATTGCTATATTCAGGACCAGGTTTTCACGCCTCCATTCAGCGTTTCCGAATTTAATTTCATCTATCACCCAGCGATCATTCTCCGTTAACCAGGGTTTGCGCAGGGGAAAAGCAAAATCGAAACGCAATACAAAAAAGGAAGCATCTATTCGCAATCCTGCCCCGGTTCCAACAGCCAGTTCATTATACAACCTGTTAAATTCAAATGGAGCGGAATTAATTACAGGATTTGATTTCAGGAGCCATACGTTGCCGGCATCTATAAAAATTGCTCCTTTAAATATTCCGAATAAATTGCAGCGGTACTCAGCATTTGCTTCCAGTTTAATATCACCTCCGTATTCTAAAAACAGGGTGGTGCTGTCAGTATTTTGAAAATAAGTTCCCGGGCCAAGTGAGTTAATTGGAAATGCACGGATACTGTTAGGGCCTCCACTGAAGAATTGCTTAATATAAGGAAGATAAGAGGAGTTACCATAAGCCTTTCCAATCCCTGTATATAACCGCAATGCAATTTTATTTCTTTTCGGGAAGTTAAAATAGTTGCGTGCGTCAATTGTGAAGCGGGCAAACTGGGAATATACTGAACCGGCAAAACGCTGCGGGTTTTCGGGAGAAGCTTTTTCACCTGTAAAAATTTTATTGGCAAGTGATAATGTATTGCCTGAAAACTCTGCTGTGGGATTTAGATAAAATTGATTTTTTTTTCCTTCGATTACCTGTTCACTATACGTATAGGAATAAAAAATACCTGCTATAAATTGTTCCTCGTAGCTTTTTTTCAAAAATGGGTTGGCTTCGAGCAATGCATTAAACTGGTCTGATTTATTCGAAACGGAAGTGTAATTAATATTGACGGGATTGAGCTCATGATCGGTTTTTATACTTTCTTTCCACTTATACCCGAACGTAAACTGAAACGATGTAAGATTAAAATAATCTATCCGCACAAGGTAGTTATAGCCGAGCGCTATTTTTGTTTTTGGAATATAATAGCTTGAAGGATGCTTAATTTTTATGGGAACAAGAAATTTCGGAATATACAATTCTACCTGCGGGTTAAATTCATAAGAATACAAATTCTTGTACTTCCCTGTAAATTGCGTTTCAAATGAGCCACCGAGGTTTACATTTAAAAGTTCGGCCCCTTTGAACTCATTTCGATTCCTGTAATTTATATTTAGTTTGGGCCCGATAAAATCATTAGACTTGGAAACAAGCGATATTTCAGACCGGAAAGTACGTTTTGGCATAGGCGTAAGCAAAAGCCTTGCATTTAAAAACCCGGTTGAATCCATATCCGCTTCGGTGAATTTCAGGTTAGCATATTTATAATTACCCATTGACATTATTCTGTTCAACGTGAGATTATGTTTTGTACGGGAATAAATATCATTTTTCCTGAAGAACACAGAACGGAGAATTACCTTAGGCCGTATTTTTGGCGTGCTTAAAAAAATTACATCGTTTACAACCATAGTATCTTTTAAATAGTTGGTTGTATCATCTCCTATTGAATATTCGGGATCAACTAATACATCATTTATCCTGTAAATACGCAATGCCTTATCCGGAGTTTCCTCCTTGATCGACAGTTCGAGGTCAACTGTTTTATCATTTTCGTTTGTATCGGCTTTAAACAATAAATAATCAGGATTAAAATAAAAATATCCTTCGTCCTTTAGCATTGCATCAATGCGTTGACGCTCCATTTTTAAAACCGTCAGGTTGTAATTGTCTCCGGGCTTAACAAGGGATTTAGTCATTGAAGAAATAATAAGCGGGTTCAACGTATTAGTTCCTTCAGGATATTTGATATTTTTAATAATAAAGGGGTTGTGCACATCGCACGTATATATTATTTCACCCGTTCTTTTTTTTTCTTTTATTTCAAATGAAGTAGCAGCGTTGAAAATTCCAATATTGAAAAGTTTAGCATCAATATATTTTGTGTTCAGGTTCGGGTCAATATCACTCATCAGCACAGGAGGCTCTCCCAGTTTATTTTTAATCCATTTGCGGAACCCTTTATTTGCTGAATCACCGGCAACATAATAAAACCACAGCCTGGGTCGCATTCCGAGAAAACTTCTGTTAGGTTCAGGCCTTAATACTTGTCCGGCATTGTTACGTATGTAATTTTTGTTTTTAATTTTTTCTGAAGATTTTAATTCAATTTTTGCACCGGTATATAATTTTTCTCCCTTTGGCAGGAAATGCTTGCCGCTGCATGAAGCCAGAAGGGTTGCAATAAAAAGGAAAAAAAAATTATTGCTTCGCAGGAGGGTCATTTTTGTCTTTTACTTTTTTTCCCGGTGATGAAAAGAATTCTTTCCACTTGTCAAAATCCCGTGTATATAAAATTCCTCCCCCGGTTTCTATTAATTCACCTTCAATAGGATCATCATATACATTTTCCCTGAAACCCTTTAAACGATATCTTCCATCCTCCGTAATTTTATACTCCAGGATTACATTTCCCGTAATATCGCTTGCATTATTCGATCGTGCTTTTTCACCTTCCACATCTACAGTTCCTCCCACCTGTACACTCAAACGCTGGCTGAATAATTCCTTTCGCAATCCAATGCCCACCTGCGTTCGTCCTTCAGCCTGACCTGAAGTATAGTCATCATACGATTGCACATCAAAATTCAATTCAACCCCAGGAAGCACGTGAGCGCCCAACTGATTGAGCCGGGCAGATAAAAAACTTCCGACACTTCCGCGGGCAACGGAAGAAATTGCACTCCCTCCTGAAGATTCCAATGGATTTTCCTGGATAAACCTGCCCAGCACCAGGAGTGAAAAAACCTGTTTGTTTAATGCAGAAGGATCCTCGTTCAACTGGTTCAGCTTTGCATTCACCGTTCCACCCAAAGCGCCCTTCTCCTCGGGAGGCTGCTGAATTTCGAAAGTAATTTCCGGCTTTAGCAGAGCACCCCGCAATTTGAGATACAGAAGAAAAGTTAATCGTTCACGATAGCTGTTTCTCACTACATCCGTTACACCTGAAACCTGGTCTGCCATTAATTCAAGTGCGGACGTCCGTATGGTATATATAGCATTAATGTTTAAATCAGCATCTAAAGGATCTCCGTTCCATGTAATAGTGCTGCCGGATTCAATATTAAATCTTTTTTTTATCAGCGATTGAATGGAAACAAGGTAACTTCCTTCTGTCAGGTTGTAACCACCGGTAAGGCTTATTTTACCGCTTGGGTCGAGACTGAAGTTTAAAGCGGCATCGCCCCTTACAACAAGAGAATCTTTTGCCGAAGGGTCGAGTAATAACCTGAGGGTTGCTTTATTGTCTATTTCAATATCAGCATTCACGTCATACCCTCTTAATTCGCTTTTTTGTTTCTCCGCTTCTTCGTTACGTGTTAGGATAGGGTGGAGGTTGAGCGTGTCTGTAAACAAGACTACATTTTCTCCCCTGTCAGTGGTCAATTTATCTTCAGGAACCGCAAAAGTAAAATTAGAACCTTCCTTCAATTTTATTTTTGCATTAACAGACGGGAAATCCAGTGTGCCTTTAAGATTTATATGGCTGTCAACTATCATTCTGCCATAGTATAACTTGTTATCCTTTTCCGATGTATTGAATAGTAAAAAATCGTCCGCATCCACCGTTAGTGCAAAAGCAATGTCGGAAAATTGCTTCATTGTAATTGCCCCGTTAACCTGTGCAGAATGATTTTCTTCATCGGTAAATGTAAAATTGTCAAAATAAATTCCGGAAGGTTTTATTTCAACTTTTTCATTTTTGAAATGCAGCTTATTATTTAACACGGCAGGTTTAAAATACGCATCGTTAAAAAATAAACTCCCGTTTACCCGGGGGTCTTTGGAATTTCCCTCAATAGAAAAATTGCCGCTTATGCTGCCGCTTCCCTCTGAAATCTGCCCCATTGAAAAAGCCTCTGCTGTTTTTACCGATAAATTATTAATTGCTGCATGTATATTTAATCCATTAGAAATTTCCTTCGGAATAAAATATCCGTTAATGGAAATGTCATTGCCTTCACCTTTAAGCTTCGCATCTATCGTAAACTTTTCAGTGGAGGGATTATCAGCTTTCAGCGTGAGTGTTCCGATTTTTACTTTTTTAATTGTTAAATCAGCTATAGACGCGTTGGCAATAAGCCCATAGGAAGAATTTACTTTTTTTAAGAGCAGGTCAGCATTCAGCATTCCGCCTATGATGGCCGTATCTTTTTTTATGATTTGTGAAATATCAACCAGGTCAAAATTCTTAATATTAATTTTTATATCATCATTGTACTGGTTATTGACGGAGGCAATACTTATTTGCGCTTGTGATTTGGTCAGTGAAATATTGTGAATTAAAAACCCGGCATTGCTAAATGCAAGATAATTATCCCCGGGCAAAATCCATTGCGCTCCTCCTAAATAAAATTCATCCGGATTTAAAGAAATCCTATATCCATTTTCTGCATTTTGTACAGTCACTTTTACAACTAACTTTTTAACCTCATTTTCATTTACAGAAGAAATATTGAGAAATGCTTTTTGTCCTTTCAGGCTGCCTGAAGCAATAAAATTTTCCAGGTTAAATTCAGCAGTCGAAATATTTTTGGTGGTTAAGCTGTAGTCAAATTTTTCTTTATCTGAATTAATTGCAAAGCTCAGGTTCCTGATTTCTGTTCCTGAATAAACTAATTTTTTGACGTCAGCATTTACGATGAGCTGGTCTTTTTCGCTATCAAAGCTGCCGGTGATAGTACCCGGTTCAAATTCCGTTAACCCCGGAAGGAAAACTTCTGATAAAAATGGATGGTTATGCAATTGAACTTCAAAAGTAAAATTCTGGGACTCGCTGTCGGCATATCGAGATTCCTCTTCAGTGAATAGTTGAAAAAACTTATTTACTTGTCTTTTGAATGCAAATCCTATATTGCCCGGTGCAAACGTTCCGTTATATTTAATCCCGACAAGAGCACTGTTTAGAGACATTATACTTTTTCTTTTTTCATTGATGGAAGCGTACACCACAGAATCAAGTTGATATTTTTCTCCATGTTTTGCAATCACAACCTGTGTGATGCCTGCATTCCCGGAAATAGTGTTCATATCCTTTCCCTTCAGATCAGCAACAGCTTTTGCAGAAACCCGTAAATCCTCTTTGCTGATGCCGATATTTTTCAAGTCTGCAGCTTTGACGTCTAATGAAAATTTATAATGCTCTTTTCCTTCAGCTATATTTACCAATCCATCAAAATCAATTATTGCGTTGCTGTCATTCAAGGAAACTTTTCCTTCGAATTGCCGGTCAGTAATATCTCCGGCAATAGTTAAGTTTTGATAGGTATAGTTATTTAAATAAAAGGAGGGAACATTAATTCTTACAAATGCTGTCATTGTTTTTGTATCCAATCCTTTTCCATCTACTGAAGCTTTTAATGTCACGGGTCCGAACAGGCTATCATTCTTCAGCAGCAGTCCCGCATTGAAATTAGTCACATGAATGTTCCCGGTAAATTTTTCCTGGTCACTTACAACAACAAACGCAGACAGATCGCCATAGTCAGTCGTAAGCCCGATAAAAGATTCAAACGTTTTTATCCGGCCTTTGAATTTTGCACTCAGGTGAATATTTTCAGGAATGGAGATGTTTTGCGGCAGCGCATTTTTTCCTGCAAAATTTGCCACGTCATTTCTGCCGGTAATAATTTTTATATTGGGAAAATCAAAATATGCCTTATTAAATTCCGGCAAGCCTGTTATTTTAAAATCAGTTTTCAGCGATGTTTTATTTCCCGTACGGATAGAAATGCTTTCACCGCTTAGCTGGTTTATTTTTCCGGTGACCCTGCCTTCAATCGTACATACATTATTTTCATTATTAAAAAAAGGCCGGGTGGTCAATTCAGGAGAAAAAAATAAAATATCCTTTGCAGAGAAAGAGGAGGGCTTGACATACGCTTTTACATATAAATTTCCAATGGAATCTTTCAGCGAACTAAGGGAAGAATACGTTAACCCGACTGAAGTCTTTATTTCAGAATTCAACGTTTTAAGTTTCAAATCAATTGCTGAAAGAGAAGTGTCATTCATAAGAAAATCTGTTGAAAAGCTTTTTACAGCCAGGCCATTTGCATCCCGGGCAGAAATATTTTTCACAGATGCCCGGGTTTCAATAGAAGAGTAATAAATTTTTTCTGCATGTGCATTTACATTCTTATAATTTAAATGGGAAATGTCAAAGGAATTTTTGATCACGGGTTTGTTCACAATATTATATGCAATTTGATTTCCCGTTAAATCTAATTCCTTTAATGATGCTTTCCAGTTACTTTTAATATTTTGTTGCTTTACCAAACCCGTATCACTCTTTTCATTCTGCGTCAGCTCTATTTTAATAGTACTTTCCCTTAACGAAAATTTATCCAGCAAGGCCGTTTCTGTTTTCAGGTTAATATCAGCATTTTTTAAAGCAAGCTGATGTATCTGCAAACTAATATTGTTTGAGGAAACATGGTCACTCATTTTAAACAGGCTGTTTTCAATTTCCAGGTTTTCGGCAAGTATCCAAGGTGGTGAAGCTGAACCTTCACTGACTTCCTTTGATTTTTTATTTATAACAACCTCACCTTGCAAACCATCAATTAAAAGGTTTTTGATATTATACTTTGAATTGCCGGGATCAAGCTCATTCATTTTTAATTCAAGCCTGCCGAGTTTTATTTGGGAATATAACCCGCTGTATTTATCATCAAAAAGTAATTTAATTCCGGAAAGCCTGATTTCATCAATGCTCAACTCTTTCGACTCCGTATGGGTCTGAACTTCTTTTTTAGAATCCTGATTATTAAATGTGGTAATCAGAAAATCAAAATTGAACGAACTGTCATTTTCTGCCCGGTAAATATTACCCGTCATATTTTCAACCGATGCAGAACCGACACGGACATTTCCGCTGAATAATGCAATCATGTCTAAGTTTAACTTTATCTCACCGGCATACAGCAGCGTGTCTTTTGATAAATCTTCGATATACAGCCCATCAATAAAAACAGATTTCGGAAAAGTGATCCCAATTCTTTCAATCTGAAGATGCGTGCCTGTTTTATTTGAAATTATAGTAACAGTTTTCTGAATGATAAAATTTTGAAAAAATGGAAGCTGAATAAGAAGGGCAAAGAGTATAATCAGCAACAGGATGGAGCCGGCAAGCCACAAAAAGAATTTAAGTGTTTTTTTTAAAAAGTTCATTTAAACAAAAATCAAAATACCCCGCTGCTAACGGGGTATGTGCAAAGCTAATAATTTTATTAAAGCGGTTTTTCGCCCCGTATTAAACGCAGCAATATCGCAATAACGGCTATGACTAAAAGGATATGAATAATTCCTCCCAAATTATAACCGACAAATCCGATTAACCATGCAATCACTAAAATGATAGCGATTAAATACAATAAATTTCCCATGATATAATTTTTTTTAAGTGTATAAGCTATAGAAGAAATACCTTGCCAAAGTATTTATAGAGTGGTAAAAGCAAAAACTGGGAAATATGCACCTCAAAGTGAGAATTAATCTGTTCTGACCACTGCCGGCTGTATTTCGATTTTTTCTTTTTCGATATACACAGCATAATTGTTTGGAATTATTTTTTTACCGAAAGCAAGAGAATACACTTTCGTAAATTCAGCCCCAAAGTATAAAATTACAGCAGAGTAATAAACCCATAAAAGAATTACTATTAATGATCCGGCTACACCATAGCTGGAAGCGATGGATGAACTTCCGAGGTATGCTCCAATTGCAACTTTTCCTCCCATAAAAAAAAGTGCAGTGAATGCAGCCCCTATAATTGCATCTTTATAGGCTACTTTTCCATCCGGCAGTGTGCGGAAAATAACGGTGAACAGCAATGTGATAATTATAAATACTTCAGCAATATTTACAGCATAGAGGAAGCTCACAGAAATTGCAGGAATAAATACCTCGAGCCTTTTACTGATCACGTCCATCACAGAATTTATAATAAGGCTCACTAACAGCAAAAAACCAATTGAGCCAATCATGGAAAATGACATCAGCCGATTCTTGAGAAATTTAATTAACCCTTTTTTTGGTTTAGCCCTTAATCCCCAGATAAAGTTTATGGAATCCTGTATTTCCGCAAAAACTCCGGAAGCTCCCAGGAGTAAGGTGATTATACCGATAGTGGCTGCAAAAAAATTATTATTTGAACGTTTGGCATTTTTAATCATTTCCTGGATTTGAATAGCGGCATCATTTCCTACTATGCCGTTAATTTGCCCGAAAATCTCCCCTTTGACTGCTTCTGCACCGAAAAAAAATCCGCATAAATAAATAATTATTATCAACAGGGGGGGGAGGGAAAAAATAGTAAAGTAGGAGAGAGAAGCAGAAAGTTTGAGGACGTTATCATTGTTAAATTCAAAAAATGACTCTTTTAGTAAATACCATATTTTACCTGAGAGGTGTTTGGGTTTCTTTATCATCTGAATTCTGATTATTATAAGCCGATGTCTCCATCCGGAAAAGGAAGGCTTCTGATTCTAATTAATCAGCTTGCTAAGTTCGCTAAAAATAATTGGTTTTTCAATAAAAAAATCCGCACCATTTTTTAGTGCTTTGTTTTTAAGATGTGATAAGGCGCTGATGACAATAATAAGCAATAAATTATTTTGTTTTCTGAAATTTGAAATGAAATCTATTCCGTACCCGTCCGGAAGATTATGGTCAAGAATGAGCACATCAGGATTTAATTCCTTAATTTTAGAGAGGCCGTCTTTTAAATTATTCGAACAATGGACCGCCACATCTTTCCTGTTCAAAAACATTTTTAAAAGGAAGCAAATGTCCGATTCGTCATCAACTATAAGCGCTGTATTAATTTTCATTGGTCGTATTTCTCATTTCAATAATTAAAAAGAATTAAATCAAACTTTTTTATTTTCATTTATCTTTCTGTTTTTCTTCCGCCTCGTTTTTCTTTTTTTCTTCCATTTCCTTTTTCTGTTTTTCGGCTTCCTTTTCTTTTTTCTTAAAATAACCCTTTAGTAAAAAGTTATGTTTGGCAGCTTCCATGTTTTCATTTAATCCTTTTGAGCTTTTCTTCAGATTTTCAATAGTCTTGCCGATATCTCCCGCCATGGTTGTATCTTTAATTAATCTGCCCAACGCACCTTCCCCACTATTAATCTTATATAATATTTCTGCCAGCTGATCAGTAATTATTTCTACATTTTCAGAAGTTGTATTAAGTCTTCCTATGATCGCGTCCGTTTCAACGGGTTCAAAAGAATGCACCATTTGTCCTTCATTTATGGCGACATGATCAGTATTTCCCTGCGAAATGGTTAAAATCTTATCACCTATCAGCCCTTCGGATCCGATAGAGACACTGCAATCTTTTTTTATAAATTTTTGGACATCTTTTTGAATGAGCATGTCCACCTTAACTGTAGAATCATTGACAATCTCGATGTTATCCACTGTTCCCACATTTATACCGGAAAAACGTATGTTATTGCCTACCTGCAATCCGCTGACATTTTTAAAGTATGCTGAAATGGTAAAAACAGGGTTAAAAAGATTTTTTTGTTTTCCTATGTAAAAAATTGCCAGTACAAAAAGGATTAGTCCGCCTGCAAGGAATAATCCCAGCCTTATTTTATACTTCTCTGATACGTGCTCCATTTGCAATTTTATTTTGATTATTTAAAATATAATTGTATCCATTCATCCGGGGATTTTTCCAGTTCATCAAATTCTCCATTGGCATAAATTTCACCTTCCCTGAGCATCAGGACCCGGTTTGCGGTTGTACGTGCGCAGGGTAAATCGTGTGTAATAATGATGGAAGAAGTATGATATTTTTTTTGAACATCGTTAATCAGCTGACTTATTTCATCAGCGGTGATAGGATCTAACCCTGTTGTGGGTTCGTCATACAGCATAATTTCAGGATCAACAATGATGGTGCGCGCCAGCCCGATTCTTTTTCTCATTCCTCCCGATAACTGGGAAGGCATTTTGTGTAAGGCATCTGCAAGGCCCACATTCTCCAATGCTTCATTGATTTTTTCGTCTGTTTGCTGGCGTGATAATTTTTTATAAATTCTTTTTAAAGGAAACGCCAGGTTTTCTTTAACAGTCATTGAATCATATAATGCTGCCCCCTGGAATAAAAACCCTATTTTTTTTCTCAGCTCATTCAATTCAGCCTGGTTAAGTGATAAAACATTTTTATCTAAAACACTGATTGTTCCTTTTTCCGGAATTAAAAGACCAACAATACATTTAATTAAAACTGATTTACCTGTCCCGGATTTACCGAGAATTACCAAATTTTCTTTTCTGCGTAACTCGAGGGATACATCATTCAATACTGTCTGGCTTCCGAAACTGATTTTTAAATTTTTTATTTCTACAACATTATTGCCGGTCGAATCAATTTCAGGTATGGCAGCTGCGGGTTTTGTAAGCTCAGTCTCTTTCATATAAGCATATCGGTAATCTGTACAGCAATCATGTCTACTACAATTACAAGGAGAGAAGCGAGCACTACTGCCGAGTTCGCTGCCTTTCCAACACTTTCTGTTCCGCGCCCGGCATTAAAGCCCATATAACATCCTACAATGCCTATTACGGCTCCGAAAAAAAAAGATTTTACGAATGCGGGTATGAAATCTATATATTCCACGGCACTGAATGCCTGTGAAAAAAATAAAGTCAGGCTTACCGTTCCTTTAATATTAACTCCCAGCCAGCTTCCGAGAAAACCCATGGCATCAGCAAAAAGGACCAGCAATGGAATCATAAATGTTGCAGCGAGCACCCGGGTGACGACTAAGTAACGCAGGGGATTTATTGCCGATACTTCCATGGCATCAATTTGCTCGGTCACTTTCATACTTCCTAATTCAGCGCCCATGCCGGAACCAATTTTGCCAGCGCATATTAATGCTGTAATAACCGGACCTATTTCTCGTATCATAGATATTGCAACCATTTGCGGAAGCATAGCTACCGCTCCGAAATCAACAAGGGTCGGGCGGGATTGTATAGTTAATACAATCCCCATGATGGCGCCTGTGATGGCCACTAACGGCAACGATTTATTTCCAATTTCAAAACATTGCCTTAAGAATTCTTTAAATTCAAAATCTAAAGAAAAAATTTCACGAAATGATCTGCTGATAAAGCTGGCAAAATTTCCCGTCTCCGAGAGGAACCTGCTGATTTTGCTTTTGTGCCTGAACGTTTTTTCACTCAGCCTGATAGATTGCCGCGTTGCATAAGCTTTTGCTTTGGTAGCATGACTGAAGGCCTGATGTTGCATTTACATTATGAAAGTGTATTATATGTTCCCAAATGTAATGCCTTGTATTTTTCATAAGTAAAATTTAAAAATCATCAGATCAATTGTGGAAATTAATTCTACATTATGATGAGCGTATTCCTCAAAAGTTGCCTGACTGTTATATTGAATTGCTGACAAGTTATTTCAGGCACGGTTTTTCGAATTGTATGAATAAATAAATAAATAAAAATTTCACATTTTAAAATAAAAGAATCATGTCTGACAGTGGAAAAGTATTAAGCGCTTTGTTGCTCGGTGCAGCAGCAGGTGCTGTATTGGGAATATTGTTCGCCCCGGATAAAGGAACAGATACCCGTAAAAAAATTCAGGATAGCGCAGAAAATTTAATGGATCAGCTAACCGAGAGAATTAATGAAATGAAAGAATCATTATCGAGTTTAAAGGATAAGGCAAAGAGCGCTGCTGAAAATCTGAAAGAAAATGTTGTGTCGAAAGCAGAACAAATGAAAGCTGAAGCCGAGGAAGAAATAAGCAATGCCCGGCCGAAAGCCAAACATGCAGCAAATAGTAATTAATCGAAAAAAGAATGGAAGGAATAAACAGGCTGGAACAGTTAATAAGCAATATAAAGCAATATGCAGAAAATTGGTCTGACATTGCATTACTGAAAATTCAGGATAGATTATCTGATGTCTTTTCTTCGATTGCATCAGCTATTATTATTGGTATTATCAGCCTGTTTATTATATTTTTCTCAAGTGTGGGTATCGCCTGGTGGATAGGACAGGCATTGGACAGCCCATCCTTGGGTTTTTTCTGTGTAGCGGGATTTTACCTGGTTCTTGCAGTCATTATTTTTTTCTGTCGCGACAAATGGATAAAACTTCCTTTGATAAATACTTTACTAAAAAAAATTAATATTAATGAGGAAGGTTAATTCGCTTACGGAATTGAAAGTGGAGCTGAAAAGACTTCAGCAGGAACAATTGTACCTGGAAAATGAAATTAAAGAGAACATCCATGTATTGAAGAAATCTTTATCACCTGTAACGGTGGCGTCAAAAATGCTGGTAAACAAAAACAGCGGAGTAGTGAATGGTTTGGTAAATTTGCTGGCAGACATCCTTGTGAAAAAGGTGCTATTCAGGAATTCAAATTTTTTATTGCGTTTTATATTTTCATTTCTTGCCGGCAATTCTGCTAATAACTGGGTTCATTCTAACAGGAAAAAAATACAAGTTTGGATCGCGGATCTGATTTTAAAAACAGGCAAAAAAAATAAAAATGAGATGTACGAACGGGCAACAGCTGATATTGAATATTAATTTTACTTTTCAAAAAACATTTCAGGTGGAAATTGAATTCAGGCAAACAGAAAAATAACACTTTCAATTGCTTTACTTTTAAAGAATGAATATTTCTATAATGGGTGCAAAGGTTGATTTGGATGCTCAAAATCAGGAAAAAATTTCCTCTATTTTAGAAAGAAAAAATTTGGTTAAATTCTTGCCGATATAATTGAAACAATGTGAAAAGATGAATCAAAGCCAGCAACAAAGTCAAAAGCAACAACAAAAGCAGGGTTATTTTTTGTCGCAGCAACATCTGAAACTGATGCACCTGATGCATTTATCAGGTTTTGCTTTGCAGGAATTTCTTGCCAATGAAGTAGAACAAAATCCCGCTTTGGAAATAGAAAATGAAAATGTAAATGAAGAAGCGGCAGAAACACCCGAGGCAGATAATGTGTTCGATTCCGAACTTTTTGATAATGATGATCTGTATGATAAGAAATATTATCAGTCAAACCAGCCTGAAGAATATTATGAAGCGCCTGTAGTGCACTATAGCTCTTTGCAGGATAATTTAAAGGAGCAAATTCACCAGATGAAATTATCTCAGGAAATTGCGGCTATTGCATGTTATATAATTGATGAATTAGATGACGATGGATACCTGCGGATTCCCCTGGGCGAGGTCTCTTTCGATTATGGTTTTGCTACCGGCAAGCTGCATGATGAAAATAATTTTGCTGAAGCCTTATCTGTTGTTCAACGATGTGATCCGGCAGGAATTGCTTCCCGGGATTTACGTGAATGCCTGTTACTTCAGATAAAAAGAAAAGCTGAACGTCATAAAAATGAAGCACGTTACATTCATGCACATTTGATTTTAGAAAACCATTATAACTTATTTGTTCAGCATAAATTTACCCGGCTTCGGGAAATATTGAATATTACTGAGGAAGAGTGGAAAGATGTTTTCCAGGTGATATTACATTTAAATCCTAAACCTGTTACCGAAACGAATAAGTATGAGATCATGCGTCAGCAAATTATTCCTGATTTTGAAGTGACCATTGAAGATGATGAAATGTATGTTTCACTGACCCAGACAGACTCAACCAAATTACGCGTCAATCCTGAATTTGAAAAACCCAACTTGTTGCGGCATGCGGAAGCAGAAAAAAAACAGGCTGAAAATTATTTCGTAAGCCTTGTCGAAGATGCACAGGTACTTGTTAATGCCTTAAAGGAAAGGGAAGCAACAATGATGAAGGTGATGTCAGTTATTGTTGCCATGCAGCCTGTTTTTTTCAGAACGGGTGATATGAAAGATTTAAAGCCCATGATATTGCAAAATGTGGCATCGGCTTCAGGGTATGATGTGAGCACTGTTTCACGGATTACAAGTAACAAATATGTTCAGACCCCTCATGGAATTTATGCATTGAAAAATTTATTTATGAGAAATATTAATCCCGATCTGGAGATTAATTCACAGAATACCGTAATTGGCATACAGGATGAAATGAAAAAGATTATTGATGCTGAAGACAAGAGCATTCCATATTCTGATAATGAAGTTGCAAAGATTTTACGGGAGAAAGATATTCTGATAGCCCGCAGAACTGTGGTCAAATACCGCGTTGCCCTCGGCATACCAAACAGTGCAATGAGAAAAGAATGATTGATGTGATTTTCTTGCATGATACGCATTAGATCAATTTTGAAATATTGTAAAAAAAAATTAAAGAGTTAAATTTTTACTATACCTGCAGGTAATTATCCATCGGTAGATATTGAAGCAATAAATAAATAATATTTAAAAAGATGGCAAAGTATTCGAAAAAAGCCCAGGATAAGGTTGAAAAGGTAATGCATGAATATAAACAGGGTAAATTAAAATCTGGCAAGAGCGGTAAAGGCGGTAAGGTAAAAAACCGGAAACAGGCAATTGCAATCGGCTTAAGTGAAGCAAGAAAAGCGGGGGCTAAGGTTCCAAAAAAGAGAAGTTCTTCAAAATAAAATTTTTTATACTTTAATCCTGATTCATAGTTTGATTTCTTCAAACTAAGGTACCTTTAAATAATTCTGTTTATTCACATAAAATTAATTTAACCACGCCTGTGGGAACATTTTATGTGTTATATATATTGATGAATTTATTATTTTCAAATCATTCGAACCGTGAGTATGTGGAACTATATCCTGTTAAAAATAACAGGGTCCTGTTTTTAAAATGGTTGATTTTTGACAAAGGCATCGAGCATATAGTTAATATCATGCTTTCTGTTACCTGTAAAATACATTCCGCAAGCGAAATAATAATTAAACCTTTAAGAGAGCTTTTTATCAGTAATTATCGAGAATCACATTTAATGGGAAAAACGGGCATAATTCTGAATGAGGCAATCGTGCTCCCGCGCGAATGTGAATTAATTGAGTTTAATTTCGTAAGCCAGGTGCCATTTGATGTGAATCTTGATTATGATATTAAGTGACAAATCTCGTGGAAATGCTGACTAAATGAAAAAGAAACTGCGAATTTATTTTAATATCTTAAGTGAATCACCGGATAGTTTTACATTAAGTTTACCGGCCACATCCGGTTTATCACTATCGCTTTTGAACTGAAGCCGGTTGCAGCTGATCAGGCCGTTTGATAAAATTTGTAAAGGGACAAGCCCGAATTTCTTTTCATCGCTGAGTAAAAATTGAAGATAGCCTTCCTTATTAATCCATATTGCCCAGCCACCCCCGGTAGTTCCTTTACCTATGGTGCCGTTTATTTCGCAAGTATAGTAAACCAGTAAATCTTCTTTGCTATCATTATTGAGATCCCCGGATAATGTATTTATGATTTTGCAGGTTCTGCCTTCTCCCTGTATTTTCAATCGGCTTTTACTGAAAGCACTGTCTGCGTCAGCCGTTGATATTTGTGAAAATGTTTGAATAAGCAGGAGTAGTACAGCTGCAATTAGTAAAATAAAACTTTTCAGCATAACCCGATTTATTTTATAGTTATTTTATATACAATTTTACCAGGAAATGTGCTGATGAAATAGCCTATTGCAGTTGCTACTACTTATTTTCTATTTTATTATCTTTTGAATCTTCTTTCAGCTTGTCAGATCTTTTTTTATCTGACGGAATAATATTGCCATCCTGGTCAATGCAATCTCCGTTCTTTAAAGTGATTTTTGATTTGTCGGTTTTCTCTACGGTGCCATCTGTTTTAACTATTGTACCGTTTGCCAGGGTAA